>OLSB01000333.1_pt1 | contig 55861 bp, 44 predicted proteins | sample 1672071 | NCBI WGS metagenome assembly OLSB01 (sample SAMEA3136642, study PRJEB25190) | human gut metagenome | biome: human gut; feature: human-associated habitat; material: faeces | place: Austria | collected 2013 | reverse complement strand
TCTTCGGCTGTCCGATGTAAAAAGCGGCTGCGTTTCCCATGAACATCTCGAGCTTGTGCCCGAGGGGTGTTTCCGCCCTTGCGGGTAACAATGATGCGCTTATAACAAGAGATACAAGTATTGCTGTTAATTTTTTCATAATTACCTCCAACCTTTTTTCTGAATTATACAATAAAACTCAACACAAAGTCAATTATTTTATACAACATGTCAAGAAAACGGAATATAATGACAAAAAAGGTTAAGTGTATATATGAGACAGCCGGCGTGTGATGATTTTTTCTGACGTGCGGCAAATCTTGCGGAAAGCGGCGCTCGTTTCCTCTCGGAATTCAGACAAACAGAATAACTGCAGACAAATGTTTCAAGGCAAATCTCCGCCTTCAATTTCGATTCCGTAAGCTTCAAGCTCAAAAAAGCTGTAGCCTGTGCTGACTTCTTTTCCGCCGTTTGACTGAACTCCGCCTGTCGGGTTCCCGTCTTTATCCTCCCATTTATTTGTAAAAGTAAGCCTCAGCGCGCTTCCCTTTGCCGAAATATTAAAATCTGTACGCACGCATGGCGCTATATTAACATTCCCGGGTTCCGCGCCCTGCTTCAGTCTTCCTCCCGAAAGAGCCTCCTCAAAGACATATGCACCGTTTTTAACGTTGCCGACTTCTATTTTTACCTCCTCACCGAACGTATAGCCCTGGAAACGCTCGTAAACGGAAATTTTTGAAAAATCATATATTTTATCAAGCGTATATGTGATAATCAAAGGCTCATCGCCCGTTTTTGCCGCGTAACGGTCATCTCCGTTTGAGGCTATCTCTCCGTTGCGCATTTTGTATTCGCCGAGCACCGGCACTACGGCAGGCAAGTTTACCTCTGCCTTTGTTACATGATTCTGCGAGGCAAGCAAAATGTTTTTCGGAGTCGGCGGAGCAGCTTTCCATAAAGCCGTCAGTGAAACATTTTCTTCCGGCATTATAAACGACGTTTCCGCACTGCCGATATCCGCAAGCTTTGCGTTTCCGTTCACCGTCCATCCGTCAAATGCATATCCTTCGCGGCTTCCCGCAGATACGGCAACGGTTTCGCCGCTCTGATAGCTTCCGGCTCCGCTGATGGCAGCTTCGCTTCCGCTTATTGAAACTTCATGGCTTTCTCCCTCTTCTCCCAAAGTAAAATCAAGAATATCAAGAGTTCCGCTGCCCTCATACACAAAGAAAAGCGCCTCTGTGCCGTTATCAAACTTCACATCCTGCGAAAACTTTGTCCATTCGCTTGTTGCGGACAAAGGAATTTCCGCTATAGGACTTCCTATCATAGCCCCTGTATAAACCTTTATTTTTCCGCCCGAAGGAGCTTTTGCGGTTACTGAAATTTTGTTCGTATCTTTAAAGTAAAAATATTTATATCCCACATACTCTCCGGTCTTTAAAGCCGAAACATATTGCTTTGCAAAAACGTCTCCGTCTTTCCCTGTTTGCGCGTAGCTTGCACCCTGAGAAATATTGCAGGCAATATATGCGGGGAATTTGCCCTTTGCAAGCATGGGGCGGCCGCCGCCCAAGCCAAAGCTTGTTATTTCAACCTGACTTATCGAGCCGTCGGAATTTATATTTATTTTTTCGGCGCAGCCTTGTCTGCACTTTTTCCCGGTCTGACGATGATAGAATATGTAATATTCGCCGTTTATTTCGGCAATGCTTCCGTGGTTGTTTCCGTAAATTGCCTTTCTCTCAACATTTCCCTCATAACCTACATCGGTATTGCATACTATAATGCCGCCGAAAGAAAACGGTCCGCTCGGGCTGTTTCCTACAGCATAGGCAAGCTGATGTCCCTCTTCCTTGGAATAAATAAAATAGTATTTCCCGTTAATTTTTCTCATGCTCGCGGCTTCGAAAAATCCGTTTCCGGCATATTCTTCATTGCCCTGCTCACCCGTAATATACTTTCCGGGAACAATTCTCCGGCGCGTGTTTTCCTTAACGGTTACCATATCTGATTCCAGCTCAACGCAATAGGCTCCGTCGGCTCCCACGCCATTTGCTATTTGTCCGTTGTATTCCGTTTCGTCGTGCGTTGTATAACCTGCGTAAAAATATACTCTCCCGTCATCATCCACATATGCCGCCGGGTCGCACGCAGGGGGATCACCGGCTTTTCTGCCGTAATACGTGCCGTCGGGGTATTGCACCGCTCCGAGATATTCATATTTTCCTGCCGGCGTATCGCATTTCGCAACGCCTATTCTTCCCGAGCCGTTTAAAGGATAGTAAAGATAATACTTGCCGTCTGCGCCCTTTGTAACATCGGGTGCGTAAAGCGCCTGACCCGAAGAATAACTCGGGTCACTGTCACAGTCCCAGATTACGCCGTCACACCTCCACGCCGATAAATCGTTTGCCGGTGCAGACCATGCAACATAATCCGTGCCGCACCAATCGGCTCCTTCGTAATGGTCGTGACTTCCGAAAATATACACGCGGTCACCGAAAACATGCGGCTCTCCGTCCGGTATATATTCATAACTCGGCAGGTACGGATTGTATATTCTCTCTGTCATATAATTTGTCTCTTCCTCTCCGCTTTCACCCGAAGATATTTCCGTTCCGAATGCCTCAAGCTCCGCAAGCTGGTATAAAGATTCACCGTTTCCCTTTAATGCTCCGGGCGTGAAAGTAAATTTAATTATGTTTCCGCTTGCCGCCGCAAAAGAAAATTCCGTTCTGACGATTTCTCCGTCACTTCCGGTTGTTCCGCTGTTTAATTTACCGTTTTGAACAACCGCCTTCATTGTTTCTGATGTACCTACTTCAACATTTACGCCGTTCGCCATAGAACCTACGGTAAAGAAACGCTCGCGTACCGCAACGGCAGTTAAGCTGAATTCTTTTTTTAAATTAACGGTTACCGTAAGTTCTCCCGTTTCCGATTCCTTTGATACAAACCGCGTACTGTCAATTCCGTCAATAACATTTTCTATTTCCAAACCCTGATTGCGTTTTGATATATTTGCCGCTATGCTTTTTGTTTTCGCCGGCAAAATATTAAGGTGTTCGTCCGCTGCACAAAACGATGTAAAAAGTGCCGCCAGCACAGAGATAATTACCAAAACAGAAAATAATTTTTTGCTCATTTCAAAACCTACGTATATTTTTTATTTTTTAACCGAAACAAAACTTATTAAAAAAGGGGGCAAACAAGTGTAACGCCTGTCTACCCCCCCCACCCACGAAATTTTAACTGTCCGCGGAACTTGATAGCTTTTCCTTATTAAAACCGTAAATCAGAAATTATAATCTATTTTTACGATTTCGCCTTTCTTTGCAGACTCAACCGCCGCACAGCAAACGGCAACGGTTTTCGCACCTTCCATGCCCGTCATAAGAACGGGAGTTCCGTTTAAGAACGAATCGATCATAGCTTCCTGCTCGCCGCCTATATTGTGGTTGTTGACCACAACGGGAATTTCATGTCTTATGCACTGGTCAGCACCCGGGAATACGCCGCCGAGGAATTTGTCCGTCGCCTCGTCACCGTCCTGTGCTCTGTAGAGAGTGAGATGATTGTCTGTGTTTGTAACAACGATTGTTCCGCGGCTTCCGTAAAGCACGGTTCTCATGGTGTAATCTCTCTTACAGCCGATGGACGTGAACACCTTGCCTATTACATCATTCGGGAACTTGAATATTGCAACTGTGCAGTCGTTTACGGGCCATGTTGTAAGCATTTTATGATTTGAGAAAGCCGAAACCTCTTTGGGATCGCCGGCTATCCAGCGCAGAAGGTCTATAGCGTGGCACGCGCCGCCTATTATGGGGTCGCGGTCGGGGTCAACTCTCCAGTTGTCAGTACCGGGAATATGTGCATAATCGTGAGCATATTCGGATTCAACATAGAAAAGCTCGCCTATGTAACCTTCGTCAACCATTCTCTTGGCTTCAATAAAGCCCGGTGTGTATCTGCAAATCTGACCTACCATAAGAATTTTACCGCTTTTATCGGCAGCCTTTATCATCTCAGCACAGTCTTCAACATGGAGAGACATCGGCTTTTCGCACAAAACGTTTTTGCCGGCATTTAAAGCTTTAATCGTGGCATCCTTATGTGCCTTGTCACCGGTTGCAACGGTTACGATATCAATATCCTCTTTTGCGAGCATCTCGTCAACGTCGCTGTAAACACCTTTAATTCCATATTTTTCGGCCACTTTTTCAGCCGTGTCGCGGTGTACGTCACATACGGCAACTATTTCTACGTTTCTGATAAGGCTCAGCGTATTAATATGATGCGAACCGAATGAACCCGTTCCAACCACTGCGTATTTTACCTTTTTTTCCATTTTTAAAACTTCCTTTCGCGTAAGGCGTCCGCCTTATTCATAATTATATATCAGGATTACTCCGGGATTGTTGTATTTACTGAACATTGCAATCTTGGAATAATTCTCTCCCGTGTTTTTATAGTCGCAGATATCCCCCGTACCCGCAACCGAAGCCTTGAGCTTTCCGTTTTTAAGCTCAAGCTTATAAACTCTGTAGAGCAGTGCGTTAACCGACTCAACATCCTCTGCCTTCAAAACCACTCCGTCTTTGTCAAGATCCTCCTGAGTGAGCCACAGATTGCCGCCCTCCTCAGAATAAACGCTTGCCTTGAGCATTCTGTTGCTGTCGGTAATATCTTTTGTTATTCCGGAGTTTTTGAGGATATAGTCATTCTCTCTGTCATAGTAAAGCTCAATGTCCGTAACCTCCTGAGTTTCGGAATTCAAAGCAAGCTTTACGGCGTCTCCGCAGGAAAGCGTATGCTTTTGTCCGCTCAGTCCGGGAACGATTGACATGAGATTGTCTATAACGGAATTGTCTTTAACTATGTTTGTTACCTCCGCTCCGCCGCGCAGACCGTGTATTATATAACAGGAGGTGCCGTCCGCCGATACTCCGCGCGTAACGTAATCGATAATGGTTACCTCAACGTTTTCATCTATCTTCTCAGCGCCGCTGCCCGTAAACATGAGGACAGCTCCGGCTATGTGGGAATCCGCACGATCGGCGTAAGCGTTTATGGAATATCTTCTGTCGTTTGTATAGTAGCTGCGGTTCTTCACCCTGTAAAGACTGTCATCGGATTCCACAACGGAAGGCACCATAAATACCTTTGTGCTGTTATTTATCGGCACTCTCGAGCCGAAAATATACTGATACGCGTTGTATTGCAAATCTCCGAGTGTGTTTTTTGACGAATCATATCCCTCGTAAAGAGCCGTCAGGCTTTCTTCATTTTCATCCGCACCCTTTTGCAGAGTATCTATGCTGCTTATTATACCGTTGGCTTCGGAGAAGCGTATTATTCCCTCCGCCGGCAGAGCGCCGTCAAGATTTTCCTTTTTAACCGAATCACCGTCCACCGTAACGCGCGATGCGGCGGTAAATATACGAACCTTCCCGTCATCACAGAGAATACGCAGCCTGTATTCTCCGGCAAAGCCTTTGTCTTTCTTGCTTTCTATCAGATAAGCCCACTTCATGCTTGCAGAATACGGCTTCATTGCCGAAATTTCGCCGTAAACATTAATTCCCCACAAGCCCGTGCTGCCTATCGAAAGCTTTCTGATTTCATTTTTATAGTTTGCCGAAACCTTAAAAAAGCTTCCGTCTATCTCAACCGTTACATTTCCTCCGCTTTCATCGATTGAATTAAGCGTTCCTGAAATTTCGCGGCTTGAATAATAAAGTTTTGCATACTTGCCGTCACGGCTTTGAAGCACGGAAACTATATCGTATTCGCCGAGCTCTTCTATTTCCACAGTATCGCCGTATTCATCGGTAAACGTTATTTCTTTGTCCTTTGAGGAAAAGCTCTTTCCGCTCTCGTACATATCGAAAAATAAATCTTTTGCACCGATTGATTTTTTAACCGCAAACGTCTCGGGGTCCTCAACAATAACAGTATTGCATCTGCTGCCGTTTAAAACAAGCTTTATGTTTCCCTTGAAATCAGTGTAGTCCGAAGCTGACAAATATGCCGGTCTGCCGTTATATACCGTGTCCGCGGAGGAGGAAACAGTAATGTGCTTTTCACTTTCACCCTCATAATACGTAAGGACACCGTTTTTAAACGACGCAACGTCGTCGGGCGAAAGCGTAACAATCTGCTCCGACTTGTTTTTCGGAGTTATTGCCGCTATAATATCCTCATCCTTTTCGGCATAATAATAAATATCTCTTCCTGCAAGATCAAGCCTGCTGCCGTTATAATCGAATATCGTCCCGTCAACCATGATTTTTCCCTTTTCCATGGAATCTGCATTTTCAAAGGAGATACCCTCCGCTGCGCGAAAGCTTCCGGAATATTTTTTCAGTCCGTGATATTTTTCAATCCACGTTTCGCCCGTGCCCGAATCATACACAGCCTCAGAGCCGAAAACGGTCTGCTTGAAAATCTTTGTGTCAACGGCGTTTGCAAAAAGCTTTAAGGCGTCTCCCCATGTCATGGAGCGTTCTCCGTCAAGCCTTATGCCGCTTGTTATTTTGTTTTCCGCCGCACATACGAAATATCCCGCAGGGTAACCGCCGTATGCCTTTGCAAGCTCATCATATCCCAAAGCGGACATGATTACTTTTACGCCTTCGGCACATGTCATTTTGTCAAGCGGGCGGAAATTTCCGTTTCCGTCACCCTTAAACACTCCCGCGGCTTTGCACAAAAGAATATCCTTATAGTTTTCGTTGTTTGTCGTAACATCGTCAAAGCCTTCTGCCCCCTCGGGGGAAAGTCCCGACTTTTCAAGTCCCATCGAAAGCGATGTCAGTGAAGCAAATTCGCCGCGTTTGATTTTTTTGTCTGAATTGAATTTCTTTGCTGCCGATGCCGATATAAAGCCCAGCTCGGAAAGCAGCGTATACTCCTCAGACACCTCGGCGGCAGTATCTGCATACACAGGCACGGAAAGAAGCATCAGCGCCGAAACCGCCATACATATAAGTTTTTTAAATTTCATTGCCTTTACCTCCCGTTTACGGCGTCAAGCAGCATGCATATAATTTTTGCCGCCTCGGCTCTTGTGGCATATGCCTTCGGAGCAAACTCGTTATTGCCGCGTCCTGTAATTATTCCGTGCTCCTTCATCGCCGCAACGGCGTCTCTTGCGTATTCGGAAATTTCGGAGAAATCCGAAAAGCTGCTGCTGTCGCCTTTTTGCGAAAGCCCCGACGCCTTAAACGCCATAACCGCCATATCCTCACGCGTTATATTAAGTCCCGTTCCGAAACGGTCCCCGGCTATTCCTTTTACAATGCCTTTTTCAACGCCGCGCGCCACAAAAGGTGCAAACCAGTCGGAAGCGGAAACATCTTTGAAGTTATTCCTGTATTCCGACCCGCCGTCAGCAAACGCCGCGCATATAAGCTTTACAAATTCTTCTCTTGTAACGGTTCTCTCGGGTGAAAACTTTTTCTCGCCTGTTCCCGAAACTATTTTCTTTTCGGCAAGCTTTTCTATATATTCCTTCGCCCAGTCAAAACCTGCAAGATCTGTGAAAAGTTCGGTTTGGTCTTCCGGGGTTTTCTTATCCGCCGGTGTAAACCCTGCCGAACCTGTGCCGCCGCGCCCCGAGGTTTCCGTTCTGCCTGAACCGCTCGATGTGCCGGAAACTTTTGAAACTTCTTTGTCAATAAGCGCCGCAAGCTTTGAAATGCTCAGCGGTTTTTCCTCCGCAATCGCGGTGTTCACACTTTTTTTGCTTTTTAAAGCTTTGTATTTTGTCAAATCGATTTTGTGCCAATCTTCATTTTGCAGCAAAATTTCTTCAATGCCTGAACTTCCCGAAACGGTGGCAAGTTTTGCTATAAAACATGCGTCTCCGAAACTTTTTGTCATCTCATCAAGCGTTTTTCCCGAAACTCCGGAAACGATGTTCTTTTTATCATCGGCACTGAAATCTTTAAAGTATTCCGCAGGCTTAACATCTTCGGAAAAGCCGCATTCTGTCAAGAACGCCTCATCTCCGCTCTTTAAGAACATGGCTCTTGCAAAAGCGCGTCCGTATGATTCCGTTCCGCCTTTTGCGGCGCTTTCGCACAGAGAAACTATTGTTTTTTTCTCATCTTCCGAAAGTTCTGAAAATTTGTCCGCAAAACCCGTCAGAATCTCCGCGTTTTTAATCGTAAAATCATAAAGAGTGCCGTTTTTTGCCGCTGCGGCAAGTTCTTCTTCAAAAGTATCGGAAATATATCGGAAAGCTTTTTCGAAAAATCTCGGCGCTTCGCCGCTGCTCTCCATAACCCTTATCCCGTAAAGCCCCGACACATCGCCCAGAGTATACTCGGGCACCGTGAATTTTTTGTCCGCACCCGACACAACCTCAAAAACGTTGCTGAACACCTTTGTAAAGCTTTCGGGTGTTACGGAATCTATATCGCTTTCCGAAACATTCGGATAAAGAATTTCAACCGTAACCCTTTCTCCCGCGTTGTCAGCCGTGCCCGATATGCTCACACGGTGTGTGGTTTTGTCAACCGTTGCGGAATTTATCTCACCGGCGGACGCCGAAGCGCCCGCCACAAGTGCAACGCACAGTGCGATTGGAATTATTTTTTCTTTCATATACTTCTCCGTTTCTGCGGCAGATTTTCTTATTTTATTTCAGCCGCCTTCTGTATCGGCTGCATATTGCTCTTCCAGAGCATTGCCGATACGCTGTAGTTGCCTTCCTCCGCGGGAACCTCCGCCGAAACGGTATGATCCGTGTTATCGGCGCTGTATCCGATTGTTTTAAGCTCTATGTCGAGAATACGTCCGTTTGCGTTTTTCACGGCAATAATAAAGGTAGCGTAATGCTTCGAATCAAGCACTCTGCCGTTTACCGTGGCTGAAACCGCACCAGCTTCGATTGCCGTTTTTGAAAGCTCAATGCTTCCAAACTCGTAGCTTGCGAGCGTTTTAAAGTCAAGCGTACCCGTAACGCTTCCGCCGGCATAGTCCTTAAACGTATATTCCATTGTGTAATTTTTGTTTTCTTCAAAGCTTCCGGATACGGAAACCCTTCTGTCTTTCAAGGTATCAAAGCTTGCGTCCGCTTCCGCACCGTTTAATTTAATCGAGCTTGCAATGGGGTCGATATTTGCGAGATCAACCGCAAAATCAAGCTTTCCGTCCGCCGCTATAACGACGCCGTCCTTCGGAGCCTCGGTTATTGTGTTTTGCCCCTTTTGGCTTACGCGGCAGCTGTCTATATAAGCCACTGCGCCCGGTTTGTTCGGGATAAAGAAGCCGAGTCTCGTAATTGTTGCAATTGCGTGCGGTATATCTGCGTCAGCCTTAAAGGTCTCTCCGCTTGAAAGATTCGTAATGCCCACATATGCGTGAGGCGTGTCGGCATCTGTGTCAAGGTATACCGAAAGCCTGTACCATTCCGCAGGATTAATTGCGCATACCTTTTTGTCCAAAAGCCTAAAGCTGTCTCCGGTGAAATACACAAACCCCGAATCCACATTAGCCGCAGCTCCTTCTTTATTGAGTCCGCGAAGCTGAACATGAAGAGGCGAGCCGTCCGTCACGCGGAGCACGGTTTCAACGAGCATATTCTTGGCTATCCCCAAATTATCGTTTATAAACTCCGAATACGTACCCGTTATATCCTTTAACGCAACAACCTTCCTGCCGTCTACGGTTTCACCCTTTGCGGTTGCTCTTATAACCTCGCCGTTTTTCGTATTTGTCTGCTTCCAGCCGTAATACGCGTTTTTTGCAGGCTCGGCGCCGTCAGCGACGGGATCTAAAATTTTGTCTCCAACATTGTCAAATGAGAAATCGTTTATTGTTATTCCCTGCTTTGAAATTTTATTGGGGTCAAATGTCTTTACGGACATATTGGCAATATCCATTTCGCCGCCCCAGAGAACAAATCCCCATTTTGTGATATCTTTATTATCAGGCGTTGTAGCTTTCCCGCTTGCAGAAACAATTCGGTCTCCGTCATCAAAGAAAACAACGCCGGTCTGCTCATCAAAGAGATAATAGTATGTAACATGATACCACGGAGAATTTTCGCCGCACTTAATGGTAGCGCTTGAATTATTTGTGCCAAAATTTATCTTTCCGTTAAGATCTACATACATAAAGTTACATTCACCCGAGGTGTTCCTCGGCTGGAAATTGAATTTGCCCGCCGCCGCATATCTTATATCGGCTTCAAAAACAAATGCTTTTTCGCTCATCGGAACCGAAGCCGCAACTTCAGGTTGGAAATAACTGCCCGTGCTTGTAAGCTTCATATATTTTTTTCCGTTTTCACTTGCAACGACTGCCGCGCCGTTTGCAGCGCCTCCGGGAGCTCCGTAAAGAGACTCCCATGTTGTGCCTTCGTCATACTGCGAAAAATCAACGTTTAAAATTTCTCTCTGCGTAAATACATGTTTTAAAGGTGCATCTTCCTTAACAAAGGCATCATCAAAATAATATGTGTCCGCACCGGGTGTGTATATATCGAAAACCAATACCTTTTCAAGAGCCATCTTGCTGTCCTCGGCATAGCATTCAAATTCATCGCCGTTACCCGATATATGCGCGTAAACCTTACCTGTTTTACTGTATTTAACCGTTATATCATACCATTTGCCAAGCTCCATCTTGAAATCCGAAAGAGGGTAACTCGATTTCCAGAGGGTGATGCCTCCGTCATTGCGGAGCTTTAAAACCTGTCTGGAGTTTGCGTCGCTGTTGTGATACATAATAAGAGCAATGTCTTTTATCGACGTTTCTCTCTTTATGGCAAAGCTTGATGTAATTGTGTCTTCGATATTCCATTCGAGGTTTCCGTATCTGAATTCACAGTGAGCCTCTCCCGCAACCTTAACGCTTTTGCCTCTTTCCGTCTCCGCTATAACCGCGGAGCCTGCGTTCTGATATGACCATTCGGGAGATGCTACTCCCTGCTTCTTGGGGAATTCGTGACCTAAGTCGTATCCTTCAAAATCTGTTTGCGGAATAAGAATATCTCCTGCCGATGCCCCTGCTGTCAATGCGCACAAAGACAAGGTCATTGCCGCCGCACAAAAAATCGCCGTTAGTTTTTTTCCGAACATACAAAAACATCTCCTTTTATTTTATTTCATAAAATGCGTTAAGCGAACGCATATTTTTAACGTTATCCCATATGTAGTTTACAGCTCTGTAGCTTCCCTCGGGAAGCGCCACGCTTGTGTTGAACTCCGTCCCGTCGGGGGTGAGGTCTGCCGTGCAGAAATCCGCACCGACCATTGCATTGGTTTTGTTATCGTAAATAATCGTTATAAGCGTAGCCTTTTCGGGTCCTCCGTCCGACGCAGCCATCTTCGCGGTGAAGGAAAACAAGCCGGGTTTAAGCTCTCCTCCCTCAACGCTTATAACCTCAAAGGCGGGGCGCGTCTGATAAAACATTATCGCCGAAAGCTCTTTTTCGCCTATTTTAACGCCCGTAAGCTCAAAAAGATAACCCATATTCTCCGCAAGCTCATGCGAAAGTGTTATAACCGCGGTTTTCCCTTCCGCTTTGATTTCTTTAATATTCTCCGCGCTGCCGTTTATAAGCGCCTCGGCATTTTCCAAGTTTTCATCCGTTATTTTTTCATCAAACGAAACTGTAATCTTATCAATATTTTTAGAAACATTTCCAAACGCCGGGCTTATTCCGGAAACGCCTGCTTCTTTCGGCACATTTTTGCCCGCAAAGCAATTGTCAAAGCAAACCGTGCTTGCATTTCCGGTAACCGTCATATAAAACTCATACGCCGTAATGTTTATAAGATTTTGAGGTATCGGTATTGTTTTGGAGGCCGCTTCTGTATCTCCTTCCAAAACCGTTATCTTCATTGTATTGCTTTCTGTGTTAAACTCATTTTTTAATTTGTACCATACATTGTCGGAAAGAGCTGTCAGAGCTTCATCGCTTATATTCAGCATTCCGGACTTTGTGAGCTCTATCGGAAAGGCTCCGTTCATATGGCTTCCGTCAGGCCTGGTGCCGCGGAGGCCGAATTTAAAATACGACTGCGGTGTTTTCATGAAATCAAAAGAAATTTCAGCCTCACCCTCCAATAATCCCGTATCTTTTAAAAGCTCAAAATAATTAAACCCTTCACTGTGCATTTTCAGATATTTGCCTCTGCCCTCTGCGGATTCTGCCGTAAGAGAAGTTTTTCCGGCTTCGATGTTCTGAAGCCTCCAGCCGGGCTGCGGCGCCGTAAGTCCGTCAGCGGCAGGCTCAAAGTCATCAAATGTCTCGGGTACGTTTAAATCCTTTCCGTCAGCATAAGCTTCGACATCATACGGAAGCTCGTAGAAAGCTGCATTATCGATGTATGTTACGCTTTCGCCCTCATCGGGTTTAAAAAGCGCAAAATTCATTCTGTACAGTCCCGTAAGATTTACGGCATCTTGATTTGAGCATACCGTAACTGTTTCGAAGCCGTCGGATATATGGCATCTTGTGTATCCGCTTTTTGCATTGTATTCCACAAAAAAGTTATACCACTTGTCAATTTCAACCAACATTTCCGTATATTCCGTTTTTCCGACTTTAATTTTCCCGCCCTTTTGTATTGCCAAAACAGCGTATTCTCCGCTTGAAGTTCTCGTATAAAAACTTCTTTGGGAATTTTGATCCGCGATTTTAATCGAAAACACGCATGCAACGCTCGTTACATTCTCTCCCGTCTGCGCAAAATCTCTGAAAATCTCAAGCATTCCTCCCGGGCTTGTCACACCCATCACGCTTTTGCCCTTCTCGGTTTCGACAATCGGCGCCGTGGTATCCGCTCCCTGCGCTCTCCAGCCGCCTCCGAGCTTGCTGCCGTACGTTTCAAAAGTGTCATACGGAATTTTTTCATTTGCTCTGTCCGCCGCATATGACGGAACGACAGTCACAAGCAAAAGCGATGAAAGCACTGCCGATATCGCTTTTTTAAAATTCATTGCACTTCTCCTTTCATTTATCCGTTTTTTGTTTTCACACACCGTTAAATTCTTGTGCACACGCCGCGGCTTTTTTATGAATTTAAGCCTTTTCCGTGTTCAATAATGTATCGTAGGGGAGATTTGTGAATCTCCCGCTTTAGTTTCCGCACACCATGCGGACAATTCGCGAATTGTCCCTACAAATATTCTGTTATTCTATGTTTTGTCCGCCTGTCAATTGCCGTACAAAGTGCACTCCGTAAGCGAATTCCAGTTTCCGACGCTTGTTCCCTTACAATAAATCTTCACATATCTTCCGCGTGTTTCGGGAATCGGGAATATTTCCTCCTCAAGCGTTGTTCCCGAGCTTTCGCCGCTGTAGACCTGAGTATAATTTTCTCCGTCTTCGGATACAAGCACATCAAAATACTGCTGTCTTCCGTCGTTTGTCGTATCCTGGTAAACCGCCAGACCGAGATATTTTACTGACCTGCTCTCTCCGAGATCGAACACAATATTCGCATTGCCCTCAGCCGACCAGCGCGTTGAAAGATCGCCGTCAAGCGTGTTTTCGGGGCTGTTCTCAGGCTGCGGAACAGAGCTTGCCTTAACTTCCTTTACACTCAGCTGTGAAACGCCTTCGGGCGCCTGTTTTAAGATTTCCTTATCTATTTTAATTATGTACTGGTTTATAACGTTACTGTCAACCCTGTCGTTTACCGTAATCACCGCATATCCCGGTACCGAGGCGGTGTATTTAACGCTTACCTCTCCGCTGCCCTCCGCTTTGACCTCGGGCATCTTTTCACTGTCTGCCGCAATTCTGTATGCATAAACATATCTGTCGGGTTTAAAGCCCGGAAGCTCTGCACCGTCCACCGTGATGCTTGTAAGCATCGGTTTTTCGGAAGCACCGGTTTCGTCAAGCGTCCACTGTGCGAGCGGAACAAGCGGAACGCTGAGTTCTTCTTCAAAACCTTCAACTGGTATTACAAACTGCATTAATACGGGAATCGTAATATCAGTTACATTTTCCGCATGGAACGCAAGCTTTTTGTACATTAAGTTTTTGTTCTGCTCCGAGTTCTGCGGCGAAGTCTCCATAGGCGAAGCGCTCATAACGGAGAAGGTTCCCGGTGTGTCGGCAAGAAGCGATACCTTAAGATTTTTATATTTGCCCTTGACAGTCGCGCTCTTTCCGTCCTCCGCCACCTCAATGTCGTTTGTTGTGTGCATGAACCACCATATATCGGCAGGCTCCGCTGTCTTTATCTCGTCCTGTACGATTACCGCCGAGCGGTTATTTGTAAGCTTAAAGCCGCGGCTGACGCTTTCGGCATCCTTATACATATCGGTAAGATCCATTATCGCATAGCCGCTGTTTATGCCCGACTCGAATCTGTCAATCCTTGCCGCGCCGGCAAGCTTCTGTCCGCCATCCTTTGAGGGATTTATAACAAGTGTGTTATGCCCCTCCGCTCTGTAGCGGTAAAGATTCCACACGCTGTCTCTGATATTGTAGTTGTCCGCGCCCAGATCCGAGGCGTAGCGTGTTCCGAAGCCGTCAAGCACAAAGCTTCCCGCGTCCATATGACCGTGATATACGTTTGTTTTGCCGGCATGAACGCCGAGGAATATTGAATTTGAGTCATCCCAGTCGCTTCTGAAAGACGCAACCTCCGTATCGCGGAAATAGTAATCCTTCTGCATTGTTGCCGCTGTTCCCGAAAGTCCGGGATTATAATACAAAATATCTCTTATGGTTCCGTTTGTTCCCCTGTCTGCCATCTGCTCCATTCGCAGATTTGAAAGAGCGGCGTCATGAAGCTTATCCGCAAGGAAGAATATCTCGGGAGAGTTTACGCTTCCAATGTCGGAATCGTGAAAGTTAAAGTTTCCGCACGGCCCCGTAATTGAAGTTATGTAATAGCCTGTCTGCGCAATACCGGGTACGTTTAAGTAGCCGAAGGTGTCGGAGAACACCGAGTCAAGACAGCACATAAGGTCGGTGTAGTAGCTTGTAGCATAGAGCCAGTAGCCGGGTCCTTCATACCATGCGCCGTCCGGCCCGTAAAGCAAAACGGCTTTTTTGATAAGCTCCAAACCGCCGTCAAACACCTCCGCGGCAATTTCGGGGACATCCTCCGCAACAGCCATCGCGCCCTGCAAAAGACCCGAGTTGCAAACTAAATTCCAGTTGTCCGCAACAGGGCTCTGCGCCCATTTCCAGGTTCTTCTTCTGCCGGAGGGCTCGTCTCTGTAGTCTTCAAGTATCTGATTTAAGCCCTTTTCAATAATTGCTGTTTTCGCTGTTTCGCGCATATCGGGCGTCAAATAGTCGTAAAGCCAGTCGTATGCAAAGGAAAGAGCCTCTGTCATCTCGGAGGTATCAAGGAAATGATACGGGTTCCAGTCTTTAAAATTGCAAACGGCCTTCATCTCTTCTATGCATCTGTCGGCATATCTTGTCTCGCCCGTCATCTGATAGCAAAAGGCGAGATTCTGCATTCTGTCTCTTGCCGTACGGCATATTGAAAGAAGCCTTATTCCGTCGTAAATATCATATACAACCGGGTCTGTCTTGAAATATACCTCCGTAAGCTGCTTTACACTCTCAAACCATTTTGCAACATTCGCATCGTTTTTAATTCTTTCACGCAAAACCGCAATTTTATCGCTGTTTGCATAAAGACGCGGATGCTCGTTATCCGGGAAGTTTTCTTTTATCCTCCTTACCAGCTCCGCACCCGTGGGCGCATGGAAACAAAGGTCGCCCGTAAGCTTTCTGAAAACATCGAGATCCGTTACGAAATTAAAGAAATCCTCGCGGTCGGCAATAACAACCAGCCCGCATTTATCGTACGTAACCTTTTTGCCGAAAGTCTCGCTGATTGCGCGGATAGGCACATATACTCTCGAAGCCGTGATTTCGGGCGCCGCGTCAAGAGATATTTTTTCGCCGTCCTTTTCAAATGTTTTTTTATCAACCGTAAACACTGCGGTTTTATCTTCATATTCCACCGTCACCGACCGGTCTTTTTCGCTGTACGTAAGGTCCGCCCCGAGAGCTTCTCCCGCCGCGCGAAGCGGCACCATGGTTCTCCCTTCCTTTATGTAAGGCGCCGCCGACGTGTTGTCCGCGTCTACATACTGTACGCCGCCGTCCACATACATTCTCGGCTGACCTATATAAAAAGCCGCTGCATTCCCCATATAATCCTCCACCGCACTTTCCGATGCAATTCCGCTTGCGGAGCTTCCTACCGTTCCGCCGCCCAAAGAAACATCTTTACCCTCGTTTTTCAACGCAAAATCTGGTTTTTCGCTTTGGTAAACTGATATTTCGTCAATATAAAACTCGGGGTAAACGTTGCCTCCCGCAAAGCCCAGAGAATGAAATCTGAGAATGCTTATATTCTGAAAAGTTCCGCCGCCTATCAAAATATCGCGCGCACGCTCCTTGCCGCGCACATAGTAATTTGCAAGTCCTGATTTGGTATTGATTTTAACTGTCAGCTTATAAAACTTACCCGTAGTAAGCTTTGAATACGCCGTTCCGTCAGGCGAGCAAAGCTGCAAACTGTTGTTGATTTTCAAAACCTCGCTCTCTTTTCCTGCCGAGTTTTTCATGTATATTCTGAAATCCGAATTCGATTTTTTGTCAAATCTTACCTTGAAATCTATTACTACATTGTCTTCGAGGCCTCCGAGGCTTATGTCTGTGTAAAAATCCGACGGAGTGGAGGATGTGAATTTAAGACTCTTGTCACTCTCGGACGGAACGCTTTTAACCTCTATTTTATTTGTCTTGGCGTTCGCCACCATACTTGACGGCACCAAACCGTCCGCGGTATCGTTGAAGGTTTCGTGATATACGTAGGGAATCGTCACCGTCTCGCTTTGTGCGGCCGAAACGGGCAGAAACGACGAGCACACGAAAACCGACGTCATGATTGCAGCTATTTTTTTCATATAAAACTCCATTCCGCCGCTGCGCGTCGGCATTAATAATATCAAAATCAAATCTCCTCCGCGCAGCAAAAACTAAAGGAGATCCTGCCGGAGACCGACGCGGAAAATTTTTCGCATCAAGCTCCTTTACCGGATTTTGGGTTGCGTTTGTGATACTTGACTAATTTATATTTTTATGATACAATGATGAATATGAAAAGTCAATATAAAAAAGGTTAAATTTTTTAATAATTTGTTCGCGAATTATTTTAAAGGAGAACAAAATGCCAAAATATATTAAACACACATTAACCCAGAAAATCAATATAAGGCAAGTTATTACCTATTTTTACAGAACCTTTCCCTATGGTTATTATGACCCTCCGGAAACTCATGATTTCTGGGAGCTTATATATATTGACGTAGGCGAACTTAAGCTTTTTGCCGGAGACAGAGAATATACCCTGAAAAAAGGTGACATGTATCTGCATCAGCCGAACGAATATCATCAAATTACAGACGTGGGTGAAAACCCTGTTCGTCCGCACGTGTTTATATTAACCTTTACATCAAAAAGCGAGATTCTTTATTCTATTCCGAAATACAACCCACAGCTTGACAAAGAATCCCGCGAAATAATTAAAAACCTTATTTCAGAAATTCCGAACAACCCTTTTGATACCGCACCAAGCAAAGAACTTCCTGCAATACAGTACAATCTTCGACAGCTTGAAGAAAAGGATGAAAAAAATCTTAAATTTGCAAGCTTTCAGTATATCAAAGCATATTTGGAACTGCTTTTTATAAATCTTGTCAGAAAAACTACCGAAGCGGATACCGGAACTTTATTCTTTTCAAAAAGCGAATTTAACAGCGACATGTGTGAAAAAGTTGCGGAATATCTCAGAAAAAATATTTACGGAAACGTTTCAATAGAACAGATATGTCATGATTTAAACTACAGCAAAACCATGATGTGCACGGAGTTTAAAAAGCATACCGGATATTCCGTTATGCAATATTACAACAATTTAAAAACGGTAGAAGCAAAAATGCTTCTGCGCAGCGGAAAATACAATATAAATCAAATATCAAATTTATTAAGTTACAGTTCGCCGTACTATTTTTCAATGCAGTTTAAGAAAATATGCGGCATGTCGCCTTCGGAGTATAAATCATCGCTGAGGTGATTTTTTAAAACAAGGTGCTGCAAAACGGTTTCGTTTTGCAGCACCTTGTTTTTGTTTACCGATAATATGCCCGATACAAGCATATTACAGCATAAAATTATACAAATCCTCCGTTATTACCATCTCCGCATTATCATGAAGCTGCAAAAATGAAGCCGGCATAAAGCGCGACGCAGGCTCAAGAGCTATTTTCCTCGCAATTCCCCACTGCCAGTCGCAGTAGAGATAAACCTTCAAAACCTTTGCTTTCATAAGCTGCTTTACGCCCAGGGTTATGCATCTTTTCGGAAATATATCCAAAGCGCCGCGGATTTTGTGAGCGCCGTTATTTACTATCGTTTCGCGCGAAATATCCATGCAGCGCGTTCCGAGCTCCATGTATTCCGCATCGGTTATATCGTCTCCCGGCACTGCCGGCTCATTAAATGCAATATGTCCGTTTATGCCGACGCCCGTAAGACAGATATCAACCTTGCCGAGCTTTTCAAAAAGCTCATCTGTTTCCTTTTCTTTTCCCGGAATCGGAAAAAGCCTTTGGCTTTCGGGCATCAAAAGCTCGGGGTCAATCTTTGAATAAAGCATTCTGTCCATGGTGGCATGAAAGCTCAGAGGATTGTTGTAAGCTATTGTTTTATCGTCATCTGTCAGATACTCATCCATATTGATAAACCAGCAGTTTTTAAGGCTAATTTTTTCACGGTTTACTATATCCGCAAAATGAGTGTACTGTGCAATTGGCCCCACAGGGCAAATTATAACGGTTTTGTCATCTCCGTTATTTTTTATCGTATCTGCCATGAGTCTGCCGATTTCTTCGTACATGGATTCTTCCGTCTTCATAACGCGCAGCGGAATCTTGCTGTTTTTTGCAAATTCTTCGGGGCTGCAATAATATGTTTCTTTCACATTAGGTCTTCCTTTCCTTGTTTTACATTAATTTATTTTTTATTTTCTGATTTACTATCGTCATTTTGGGATTGAGAGCCGCATCGCAAATATAAAAGTCCGCCGCCTTGCCCTTTTCTATTGAACCCACAAACCCGTCTTCGCCTATAATTTTCGCCGGGTTTGCCGACGCGGCTTTAACGGCGTCAACAAGCGGTATATTACAGTCAAAAACAAGATTGCGTATCATTTTCCCGAGAGGCTGAATACTTCCGGCAAATCTTGTTCCGTCCGTAAGGCGCGCCACACCGTCCGATACAATAAACCGAGAGGTTTCTCCCTCCGCTCCGGCTCCGAGAGAATACACTCTGCCGTCACGCGGCATGCCGCCGGCACGGAGACAGTCGGAAACTATGCACAATTTGTCCGCTCCGCGGCACTTATATGCAAGCTTTACCATCTCGGGCGGCAGATGATGATTGTCTGCCAAAAGTTCCAGCGTGAGTCTTTCATCTATAAGTGCAAGCTCCGTAAGACCTACATTTCTCACTCCGTCACGCACCGCCGCGGAGCTCATCGCGCAGCTCCAGTGCGTACAGTTTGTCATTCCGGCATCAATGCACGGCAAAAGAGTTAAAAGATTGCCGTCATCATGTCCGCACGAAACGGTTATTCCCAGAGAGGTCAGCTTTTTTGTCATTTTTGCCGCCCCGTCAAGTTCCGAAGCTATTGTGACATTTTTAATGATGTCGGCATTATCCGTTATAAACGAATATCCGTCTTTGGACGGTATTTTTAAATATTCCGCTTTTTGCGCACCCTTGTTTTTATAAGAAATGAACGGTCCTTCTATGTGCGCACCTAAAACGCGGCACACACCGCCGCTCTTCTTCATATATCCGCGCGTTGCGCAAAGCATTTTTTCTATGCTTTCAACGGGCGCCGTTACGCTTGATGCGAGCACGGAAGTCGTGCCGTTTTGCATATGAAACGAAAGCGCCGTGTCAAAAGCCTCTTTTGTGGCATCCATAAAATCCGCGCCGTATCCGCCGTGAGTATGAATATCCACAAGACCCGGCAGCACAAACATACCGTCGGCAAACAGAGTATCATCGCAGGGCGGCAGATTCTCCGCAATTTCCGTAATTTTTCCGTTTTCGCATTTTATATCGAATCCGGAAAGTATTTTTTCTTTTGTTACAACTTTTCCGTTTTTAATAATCATATATCTCTCAGCCTTTCGGCGTCGCATACTATTCCTATATCGGCATAGTCGAATATGTCCGCATTTTTATCGGAATTTACGGCTATTATAAGTCCGCACCCTTCGGCGGCGCACATATGCTGCACCGCACCGGAAATCCCGACTGCTATATATATATCGCTCGATATACTTTTTCCCGTAAGTCCTATCTGCGCTTCGTACGGCGCAAGTCCCATGTCAACCGCGGCACGCGACGCGCCGATTTCCGCTCCGTATTTTTTTGCAAAAGTGTGCACAGCTTCAAGCGCATCTTTTGCGCCCTTCCCTGCCGAAACCGTTATTCTTCCGCCGAGCGCGGCAGTTCTCACAGTGGCTAAACACGGAGCCGTAATACATTTTATCTTCGCATATATTTTGCCGCTTCCCGCCGGTCGGTACATAAAAAGAGTTTCGCCGTCAGTTTCAAGTTCCGTGCAGTCTGCGCAAAGACCTGCCGAAAGCTCCGCCGCGCAAATCGGAGCGGCAGTTCTGCCCTCCAAATCCGCTTTCCACAAAATTGCGTTCGGCTTTTCTTCTTTTGCATACTTTGCAATCAAAAGCGGATTGTTTTCTTCCAACACCTTAATATCGTCAGAAATGCACAAGGCTTCAGCCGCCGCCTCTTCTCCCACACACCATACCTTTTTAAGCTTGCCATGGCTTTCACGCACGGCGCGCGGTTTTCTTCTGTAGTTTTTAATTATCTCATCGAGCTCCGAAAGCTTTATAAAACGGCAGTGTCTTTTTCCGCTTTCGTTTTCAAAGCTTTTTATAACCCTTGTCGGCGAACCCGAAATGCCGCACCGCTCTCTGTCGGCACCAAGAACGGAATTGTCCCACACCGTGACCTCGCCGGCACGTGAGCGTATAGACGGAAAACGCAGAGTATTTATCCTCTCAACCGTAATAAGCGCAGGCAGCTTTATATCCTCCGTTTTGCCGCTCCGCATATGCGCCCTGAGTCCCTCAAGCTTTGTTACAAACGGATAAAGCCTTATATCCAGCATATGTGACATCATCGCGCCAACTTGCCCTGTGTCGCCGTCTATGCTCTGTCTTCCGCAGATTATCAGGTCAAACCCTGCTTTTTTTGCCGCTTCGGACAAAATATACGATGTTGCAAGCGTGTCTGAACCGGCAAAATCGCTGTCCGAAAGCAGTATACACCGCGCCCCGAGGCGCGTCAGTTTTTGAAGCGGCTCACGGCACGAAACCGGTCCCATAGAAAGCACCGTAACATCGTCCGAAAGCCTCAGCGCCGCCTCAAGCGCACACTCGTCAAACGGATTTACATCGCCCTTTATGATTTTAACGCAAACCAATATCTTCATTTCATTTTATATATCGGCGCCAAAGCGTCATGCACTGCCTTGTAGCGCCCGAAAACTTTCATATATTCTTCGTGTCTTGCCTTTGATGGCACGGTTTCGGAAACCGTGTGTGTGCATTTTTGCAGCGCGCTTTCGTACGAATCGAAAAATCCTGCATACACACCTGCAAGCATTGCGCTTCCCAAAGATGAGTCACTGCAGTTTTTAACTGCAAGTTTTATGTTAAGCACATCCGAAACAATCTGCCGCCAAAGAGGACTTTTTGCTCCTCCGCCTATTGCCGCAGCTGCACTGTCATGCTCTGTCATCTTTTTGTCAAGCGCATTTTTGCATTCCAAAAGCGAAAAAGCCACGCCCTCTAAAAGAGCTCTTGTAAAATGTGCTTTTGTATGCCCGGCACGTATTCCCACAAAGCTTGCGCAAAGTTCCGGGTCGGCATATGGGGTAAGTTCGCCGTTTAAATACGGATGGAACAAAAGTCCTTCCGCACCTGCCGGAATTCTTTCCGCCTCATTATCCATTTCATCATATTTGCCCCCGAACGTATCGCGGTACCACCGAAGCGACGCTGCGCACGATTTTGTAGCCGTCCCGGGATACCACAGTCCATCCTTAAAATGGCTGTAATTTACAAAGTCGCGTCCCTTAAGAGGTGCATCCGTTATAACGCAAATTCTGCCTGCCGTAGCAAGCTTTACGGTCATTGCTCCTTTTTTTGTGCCGCCTGCGGCAAACACCTCCATAAGAGTATCCGTGGTTCCGCATAAAACGGGCATACCCTCGCACAGTCCCGTGCTGAGCGCGGCTTGTTTTGTTATCCTTCCTGCCATATCATAAGGCTTTACAATCTTCGGCAGAAATGACGGCGAAATGCCCAAAATGCAGCAAAGTTCATGTGACCAGCTCTGCGTTTCAAAATCAAAAAGCATGCTTCCCTCGGCTTCCACATTGTCTGTCACAAAATCACCCGTCAGCATGTGGCGCGCATAGTCTTTTGCAAACATAATTTTCCGAACCTTTGAGAAAAGCTGCGGCTCATGGTTTTTAATCCACAAAAGCTGCGGCAAAGTCCAGATTGTGTCCGGGCTGTGATAACATTGCCGCAAAATAAGATCACCGTATTTTTCGCGAAGAAATTTACATTCGGCAAAGCTTCTTGTGTCTGTCCAGTAAACCGAATCGCGCAGAACATTGAAATTTTCGTCGCACAGCACCGCCGTGTGCGTTGCGGCGTCAAGCGCCATCGCCTTTATATCTGAGCTTGAAACCCCGCTTTTTTCAAGCAGAATACGTATGTTTTCACATGCCGCATCATACCAGTCGGCGGGTCTTTGCTCGCAAAATCCGTTTTCGGGGAAATACGTCGGATATTCAACCGACGCTTCGGCTGCAATTTCCCCCGATTCCGAAAGCAGCAAAGCTTTTGAAGAACCTCCGCCAAAGTCTATTCCGAGTACATATTTCATAGCTGCTCTCCGATAATTTATTTATTGAGCCATGCATGCTCTTCGTCAGTTGTCATGAAAAATCCTCTGTTTTTCCCTGCCATAACCCAGTAATAGTAGCACTTGTATCCGGGCGCCGTTGCAAGCGGATGATATCCTCTGTGAATTTCCGCAAAATCACCTGTTTTAACCTTTATCGTCTCGTCAACATCGCCCTCTTTTGAATAGATCATTTGAATACCGAAACCCTCCGGCTTATCAAATTCATAGTAATAAACCTCTTCCGTGTCTGCCTCGGTGGGCATGTTGTCATCGTCATGCTTATGAGGAGGAAAGCTCGACCACTGACCGCCTTCAACATATGCCTCTCCTATGTAAATCATATCCGCATCGCATCTTTCATCGAGAACAAAGTGCGCGTCACGCTGCCAGCCAGGCTTGCCCAAAGATTTTACTATAATGTCATCCGGGCTTATAAGGCGCGGAGCACAGTCTTTTTCCGACGGGCATTTTGCCACAATCATCGAAACTTCTCCTTCGCCCTTTATTGTAAACTCCTTGTTGCGCGGAATATATACGCAGGTTGCCGTGCCGTCAAACACGTTTTTTCTCTTTCCGATTTTTTCAAACGAAAATCCGTCTCCCTCAACGGAGCATTTTCCGCCCAAAATCGTTATGCCGTACTCCTTGCCGCACTCACTGTATTTTTTTGTTTCGCCGTCGTGAAGCTTTAGGGCATCGATTTCAACGCGCTCCATCGTACTGTTTTTCCGCGTTATAATTTCGCTTTTTCCATACTTACCGTTCCATGTTTTCTTCAAATTCATCATGTCCGCACTCCTTTAAAAAGTTAATTGTATCGTTATATGAGGGAACCGCCGCGCGCGCACCTACTGCAGTGCACTTAAGCGCCGAAACCGCACTTGCAAAAACGCAGCAGTCATAATATGAAAAGCCTTTTGTTACACCGTATGCAAATGCACCGTGAAATACGTCTCCGGCGCCGTTTGAATCCACGGCATTTACTTTAAATGATGGATAGCGCCGTATTTCACCGTTTTGCAGAATTATTCCGCCTTCTTTGCCCTGCGTTATTACAACAACCTCGGACGAGAACATCTCAAAAAGCGCATGTGCCGCGTCTTCGGCAGTTTTCTTTCCCGTAAATTCCAGTGAAAATTCTTCGGACGGAATAAGTATGTCGGTAAGTCTCAAAAGCTTTTCAACGTCTTCATAAATTCCGCCCGCGTCATAAAGCACTTTCGTTTTGGCACCGCGCGCAATTTTTGCGCCTTTTACGGCGTTTTCAAGCTCATTTCCGTCCACCATCAGAACCTCTGCCGCCTCAATGGCTTTTTTTGCATTTTCGTCAATTTCAAAAATCGGCAGATTATCTTTGTTAAAAACGCATGTTCTTGTCGCGTTCCCGGTGTTTAAAAGAATATATGAGGCAAAGGACGAAGCGTTTTTTTGCAAAACCGTGTATTCTGCCGAAACTCCGAATTTTATCATATCGGAAAGCAGAAACTTTCCGCCGGCATCATCTGCCAGCGCGCCTATATACGCACACTCCGCGCCGAGTTTTGATGCCGCAACAAGACCCGTTGCACAGGGCCCTCCGCCACTTTCTGTTACAAAAGTGCACTTTGATTTTGTGTCCTCTTTCGGGAAATGCGGCACGGATATTAAAGTATCATGTACATTTGCACCTATTCCCACTATTTTTATCATGCTTTATTGTCAGCTCCCAAAAGCTTTATTTTGTTTACGGCAAAATTCTTTACGTTTTGAACCGCGTCTTTCATAAACATATCTATCGCCACTTTGTCGCGCGATGTTTCAAAAACCTTGTCAAGGAACGAATAGCATACGTCCGTTCCAAAATTTACTTTTCTTATGCCGCACTTTATTGCCTCTTTTATCTGATCGTCCGGCACGCCGCTTCCACCGTGCAGCACTATCGGAATACCTGTCTCGCGGCTTATGTCGCGGATTCTCTGCATATCGAGCCTCGGCGCTTTCTTATATCTGCCGTGAGCCGTACCGACCATCACGGCAAGAGATGCCACGCCCGTTTCCTGAACGAACTTTACAGCGTCGGAAACTTCAGTAAAATCTGCCATACGCTCATCATTTACCGTTCCCACATGTCCGAGTTCCGCCTCAACCGGCACGCCGAGTGCATCGCAGAGTTTTCTTACGCGCTTTGTTAGCGCCACATTTTCCTCAAAGCTGTATGCGGAACCGTCTATCATAATTCCCGTTGCTCCGCCGCGCAAAGCTTTCATAACTTCCGCTTCGCCCGCGCCGTGGTCCAGATGGAAACAAACGGGTGTGTATGCCATTTCAGCCGCCGCAACCGCCAAAGGTGCAACATATGCTCCCTCGCCGTTTGTGAAAAGACGCGAGTAACACTGGATTATAACGGGCGCGTTTGTTTCTTCCGCCGCAGCCATTATACCCATAACCGTTTCCATATTATATACATTAAACGCGGGAACGGCAAATTCCTTCCCGTTTGTATAATCAAGTAATTGTTTTAAATTTAAAAGCATTACAAAACTACCTCCTCTATGCTCAGGAGCTCTATTCCCTCGGGCTTTGTGCTTTGGAGCATGAAATATTCGGCAGGTGACGAAGTCACAACCGTTTTTGCGCCCACATGCAGCGCGTCCGCCCATCTTTTTTCCGCAACGGCTTTCATAACGCCCGGCATATATTCGTTCATAATAAGATTTGCGCAAAGCACGGTGTCTTTCTTTATAAGAAGCATTTCTTTTATTTCTCCGAATGCAGAAAGCACGTCTCTCAGACTTTCCGAATCCTCAAGCTCTCTCGAAAGCGACGGCGTGTCCTGAGGCGTAAACGTCTTTTCGCCTTTTTCCGCTTTAAGGCTGCCGTTTTTAACGCTTTCCGCCAATACGGAAACAAAAGTTCTGATATTTGCGGAAAGGTCTGTTCCCCATTCCTTATATTCTCTTAAAAATTCTTTTGCATCGTCGGGGTTATAAACGATTACGGTTTTATATTCGTTTAAAGCCTTTGCGCATTTTTTCATCGCTTTCTTCGTTTCGTCCGCCGCACCGAAAAGAAAATCTTCGGCATAACCGCTTTCGGGTTCATCTTTAAGAAGCTCAAATTTAATTCCCGCTTTTCTCAAAACGCGTATTGCGGCAATTGCGTTTTTTGGCGTTTTGTAAATTGCATCCGTACCCAGATAGAAAAGCGTATCGCTCTTTTCTCCTCCCGGGCTGATTTCCGCCATAAGCTCTTCGTCAATTTTCTTCTCGCCGTACACATTGCCCGTTTTTTCAATATTTAAAAGAAGTCTCTCGGCATACTCGGGCATTTTACCCTCCAAAGCCGCCATGAGTCTTGCTTCTTTTGTGTATACAACCGGGTCGTAGCCTGTTGCGCAGTCATTTGTGCAGGCTCTGCACAATGCGCACTGATAAACGTTATCTATAATATCCTCCGAAAAATCTGCCGAGCCGCGCGCCACCATAGAAAGCGACAGCGCTCTTGCTCTTGCCGTATTTCTCTCCTGTCCCGTTACGTTTCCGATGGGGCAAATATGTCTGCACATCCAGCAGAAACGGCATGAGTCTATATTCTTTTTAGCTGATTCCGAAAAATGCATAATACCCTCCTTATAATCCCAGCTTGTACGGATTCATAATTCCGTTAGGATCAAGCTGTTTTTTAAGTCCTTCAAACACCTGCATTGCAGGGCCGTACTGTTCTTTCATAAGTCTGCCGAGCTTAATGCCGACTCCGTGATGATCGTTTACAACACCGCCGTTTTGGAGTGCCGTTCTTACGCCGCACGTCCATATTTCCTGGTGAAGACGGAGTGCGTCATGCGGATCTTTCGGAACATCGTCTACGATAAATCTGTCGTAAATCATGCAGCCCCATTCGTACCAGTGCGAAAAATGCGCAATAAACCTTGCCATGGGGAAATTTGTTTCTATTGCTTTTTTCATCTCCCAGTATATTTTTTCGATTTTGTCATACGGAGCTATGGTATCCATTGTTCCGAACATCTGCGGAACATCCATCATGTGCCCCGGATAGAAGAACGTTATTTTCTCCTTCCACCATTTTTCACCGTACTCGGAGCCCAAATCCTCCGCATGATATTTATTTACAAACGTATCGAGAAGAATCTTTTCTTCAACTTCAACAAGCTCTGAAACACCTTCTATCGCAACGTTCATAAACGCGCCCTTTTTCTCTACCCCGACTATTTTTTTGATAAGCGTTGCCGTTTCCGCTTCATCGTAAAGCCTCATAACGGACGGTTTGAATTTCTGCAAAAGCTCACGTGCGCCGCAGAAAGCGTCGTCCATATTCTGGAACAGGAAACCGCGGAAGCGTCTCTCCTCGGGCATATCGTAAATACGCATCTGCGCCTTTGTCATAATGCCCAGAGTTCCCTCAGAGCCTATAAAAATCTGATTTAAATCGGGACCTGCCGCATGTTTCGGCGCCGGAGACGTTTCAATAATATCGCCGTTTGGCAAAACAACCTCCATGCCGAGCACCATATCGTCAATTTTTCCGTATTTTGTGGAAACAACGCCTATGCCGCGGTGTGCCAAAAATCCGCCTACTGTGGAGCATGTCAAAGAACTCGGGTAATGCATTGTGGCATATCCCCTCTCGTTTGCCGCCCATTCGAGGTGCTTATATATAGCGCCGGTTCCGCACTCTATGTACATTGATTTTTCATTTATGTCATAAATCTCATTCATTCTCTTCGTATCGAGAACAATGCCGCCTGCCACGGGAAGCGCCCCTCCCTGGGTGCCGCCGCCGCCGCCCCATGTCGTCACGGGGATCTTGTAATAATTTGCAATTTTAAGTACCGCGCTTACCTCTTTGGCATTTTTCGGCGAAACAACAGCCGCCGCTTCGGGCATTCTGAGCCCCCTGTCGGCCCACATTCTCGAAAGCCAGAAATAGTCGACACTGTGAGTTATTTTATCAATCTCTTTTGTCGAACAATTTTCTTTTCCGACTGCATCTTCAAGCTCTGTTAATATCAGAGTAAACAGTAAATCGTTCATAAAACCTCTCCGTTCTGAAAATATTTTTCGTTTTTAAGCTCTTTTTTCAAAAAAATTATAGCACAAATAAAAAGAAATTTCAAGTGTTTTTAAAAAATTTTTTCATTGACAGGATATTTTTTTTGATATAAAATATATATAGTGAAAAAAACATTTAAAACGCTCTTAAATTAATAACCGAAAGTGAAGAAATTATATGAACAAAACAATATTAAACATACAAATAAAATATGAAAAAATGGGGAAATCGGAAAAAAAAATAGCGGATTTTATTCTCGCCAACCCACAGGCAATTATTCCCCTGTCCATAACCGAGCTTGCCGATGCAGCGGAAAGCTCCGAAGCCACAATAGTCCGTTTTGCACGCCGCCTCGGCTTTTCGGGATACCAGGCACTCAAAATCTCGGTTGCACAGGAAAGCGGTCAAAATCTTACAAACCCCGATATATTGCCGACAGACAGCTGTTTTGAAATATTTGAAAAGCTTTCCGATGATATATACCGCTCCCTCGAAATGACCAAAAGCAGCTTAAATTCCAAAACACTTGAGCTTGCGGCGCAAAAAATACTCACAGCCGGAGCCGTCTACATATTCGGGCTCGGTAATTCCTCCGCCGTGGCGCTTGACGCGGCGCATAAATTCATGCGCGCGGGGTGCAGCGCGTTTGCATACTGCGACAACCACATGCAGGCAATTGCCGCGTCTCACATGAAAAAAGGCGATGTAGCTTTGGGAATATCCCACTCGGGTTCTTCGCGCGATATTGTTGAAGCTCTGCAAATTGCCAAAAAAAACGAAGCTTTCACAATTTCGATAACCAATCACGGCAAATCTCCAATTGTTAAAGCTTCGGATATTTCTCTTTATACGTCTTCAAAAGAAACACAGTATTCAATTTTGGGGCTTAACTCACGTATTGCGGCGCTTGCTATAATAGATTCAATTTATGCCTACATTGTAAATCACATGGGCGAAGATGCGGCGCGCGCAATAAATAACGTTGAAAATGCTTTAAAAACAAAAAAATATTAATAGCAGAAAAGATTTATAAAATCGGGGCTTTTTAAAAAGCCCATTTTTTCAAGGGGATAGGAAAAAAGCTTTGGAATCGGCAAACTGAGCCAAAACTTTTGTTTTGGGTTACCCGAAGGCGTACCGTCGAGAAGCGAAGTTTGCTGATAGCAAGAAAAGGTATATTTTTTGAAAAATCATTTTTTTGATTTTTCTGCCTCTAATTAAATCTAACTGCATCATTTGCATATTCCGTGATATTTGATTTTCCCCTTTTCTTGCGTTCCGGAGCTTTTTAACATCCCCTTTTACTTTTATTGAATCGACTTTATATCCCTTTCCTTTAAAAGCTTTTCAAATTCCGCAGCCGGCATAGGCTTTCCGAAAAAGTATCCCTGCATATATCGGCATTTCAGACTTGCCAGAGTATCTGCCTGCGCTTTGCTTTCCACACCCTCGGCAATAACAAAAACATTAAGATTATGTGCCATATTAACAACGCTTTTCAGAATTTCCACCGTCTTTGCGTCTTCTATTCCGGCGGTTAAATTCATATCGAGTTTTAATACGTCAACATCACTGTCTTTCAGAATATTAAGTGAAGAATAGCCCTCTCCGAAATCGTCCATTTCAACCGTAAAGCCTGCTTTTTTAAACTGCGTAACAACGTTTTTCAGCTCATCTCTTCTGCTCATATACGCGCTTTCTGTAATTTCAAGCTTAATAAGCTCGGGAGATATTTTATATTTTTTTACATATTCCAGAATAATATCGCAAACTTTTATATCCTCAATATCTACGCGCGAAACATTTACGGATACCGGCAAAGTAACTCCCATATCCATCAAATGCCGTACATAGCGGCAGCACTGCTCCCAAACGTATCTGTCAAGCACAGTTATCTGCCTGCTGCGCTCAAGCAGCGGAATAAACTCCGAAGGCGGTATAAAACCTCTTTCGGGGTGTCTCCAGCGCACCAGTGCCTCTGCTCCGACTATGGATTTTGTTTTATAATCTATTTGCGGCTGGAACCATATTTCAAACTGTCCGCCGGAAATTGCGCTTTTAAGTTCGCCGAGAAGCTCCCTGCGGCTCTGCACATTGCTTAAAAGCCCCGGAGCATAATATGCAATGCGCTTTGAAGCGCTTGTTTCCAATGACTGCAGAGCAATATATGCTTTATACACCATTGCAAGAGAATCACAATTTTCTTCGCAAAGGTCATAAACGCCTATGTGAATTGAAAGCGGATAGTCAATATCGTAATGTGAGAAATATTCGTTAAATTCTTTCAGCACCGTCTCGGCGGAGTTATGATCTTCGGAACAAAAACGCACAAAATGATTTGCATTAAGATGCGCCGAAAAGCTGTTCTCATCATTATGCATACGCATGAAAACGCCGACATCGCGCAAAAGCTTGTTACCTGTTTCAAAGCCGTAAACGCCGTTGATATCATTAAAGCCGTCAAGAATGTACCTGTAAACTCTATACTTTTTATTCGGATTCTCCTCAAGCCATTTTTCGACCTTTTCATGAAATCCGGTAGAATTCAAAAGCCCTGTTTCAATATCGGTCTTACTTGCCAAAACATGTGAAATATCTTCGCTTGAGACCAATATGCTCTCTTTTCTTTCATCAATATACGAAAAACTTATTCTGTACTGCAAATCTTTTTTCGCACTGCGATTATAAAATCTTGTTGTCAGAAAATAAAACTGTTTATTTTCAAGCTCATGAATTACATTTGAAAGCATAAAACTTTCAATTATGTAATCATAATCATGCTTTGTGAGCACCCTTTTAAGTACAATTCTTGCTGCCCTGTCATACAAAACGCCTTTGTCTACCACAAAACCGCCAAACAGCTCTGAGTCTGCCATTTTTTTGGTTCCATAAACGCAGCCGGATTTAACATCTATAAGCCCTATAGAGTCAAATCCGTCTTTTATGAGCTTATCGCCTATTTGCTCAAGACGTTTGCCGCGGTTTATATCTATAGCCGAAATAATCGTCTCCAAGCTGTCGTTAAGCGGATTACGGACAAGATCTGCAACAATTCTCAGCCAAATATAGCGCTTTCCGTTTTCATAAAACAGAAAATCGCCCTGCACGGTAGATTCTCCGTTTTCAAATACTTTTTTGAGTCCGTCCACAGAAAAAATTTCATCAAATCTTATTTTATCAAGCGGATGTATGTCTTCAGCCATAGCGGCATAAAACTCATCTACCGTCTTGAGATTTTCGAATTTACCCGAATTTATTGCGCTTTTTCCACCGATAGACTTGTTCTCGGTAATATTAATATGATATGATGCCAAAACATTTGCCCGGCTTGAAGAACGCTTATTTTGAAATTCATGATACTCGGAAAGCTTTTTGCGTCTTTCCAGATCCTGCCTCTCCGCTTCTTTGATTTTACGCGCCATTCTGATTATTACGTTGACGGCAACAATAAAGAATACAATAAATGCCGCAACAATAATCATTGTTGCGAGCCTGTTGTAAAGACCCGCGAGGCTGGAAGCGTATGAAACCGTTGCCACGCTGAATATATATACATCATCAAGCCCGGACTCAGTATATACACCAAAATATTTTTCCCCGTTATAAGTGTATTCACGCACTTCGTTTATCGGTATTTCTTCGGGTGCACTGTCATTTATAAAGAAATCCTGTATACTGCTCCCGAGTACTATTCCCGCGGAATTGTCCTGCGGTGCGGCAACAACTGTGCCGCTTTCATAACAAAGGAAACAATGCTGCTCGTCATTTAATTCTATACCGCCGAGTTCACGGCTTATATCGCTTACTTTTTTTGTTGCAACAATCACGTCCGACACCACGCCGTATGAATATACCGGCAAAGCGAAGACCAAAATCGAGTCTCCGCTCATGCGGCCGCGTGATAAAAACTGCGTGCTCCGGTTTCCTTCAATTGCGTTTTTAATATATTCTCTGTCCGCGCAGTCCTTCTTTGTGCCGTCTTGGTAAAGTATCTTACCGCTTGTATCCGAAATCCCGACATTTTCAAACTGACTGCCCCGCGCAAGTTCCTTAAGCTCCGCCAAAAGATCCGAATCTGTATATATATCACAGTCCCAGTTAAGGCTTGAAGCCATTATTTGAAGACGAGTGAAGTACGACTCAACACGCTCGTTCGTAGCGGCTTTCTGCACATGCGCAGCGTCTGAAAGAAGTCTGTATGCCCTTGTCTGCACCGCGTTTCCGAGTTTAGCATTGAGAAAAAGAAAAGCGCACAAAATTACAAGTGTGAATATAACAGAATACAAAACCGCATTTCTTAAAATATTATATTTAGTTTTCTTCTTTTTAATGTTCCCAATCACACAAATCTTCCTGTCATCCTGCAAATATTTTATAGGTGTCTTTTGTATTTTTGGCTTCATATAAAGCCAAATCTGCATTTTGCAGAATCTGAGACATTTTCCCTTGTCCGCTTGCTCCGCCGATGCTTACGGTCAAATTAATTTCGGGATAATTTTTAAGCTTGATTTTTCTTACAGCTCTCAGTATTTCCGAAAATATTTCTTCCGTTTCATCTTTTTTGACATTATTAAACAAAAGAAAGAATTCATCTCCGCCGTAACGGATAACCGCGCCTTTTTCTCCGATAATTTCTTTCACCGTCTGTGCCGCCGCGACAAGCGCCGCATCTCCCGCCATATGCCCGTATATATCGTTTATGTTTTTAAAATTGTCTATATCAAGCATGGCAAATGAAAAATTTCCTTTAAGTCCGCTCAGCTTATCATTAAAATAATGTCTGTTGTAAACACCTGTTACAGGATCCCTATACAGTATGCCGGCGTGTCTTTTTATGGCGCCCCAAATTTCATTTTTTTCGGTTTCCGAAATACTGTCCCCGCAATCTACAAAGGTTGCAAGCTCCAGTACAAAATTCTCACCGTCCACAACCATGGGCGCCGCCGAAATACTGTAAAGTCTGTCGTTTAAAAACTCTATTTTTGTCTCGGACGCACCGTTTCTCTCGGCAATAGCGGAAATGCAGTTTTCGCACCGTCTGTCTTTGCCCCATTTACAGTAGCATTTAAGTTCTTTTTTCTCCAGCGTCCCATCTTCATATAAATACTGCGCACATACTGAAGGTTTTACAAGTCTGACCAAGGCAAACAATCTATTAAAAAACCCCATCAGCTCTCTCATCTGTCCTCCGGTGAGATGCGGAATGTCTTTTCGAAGTTCGGAAAGCGGAATGTTTATATTTTTACCGTTTTCCGATACCTTTGCATTTAAATTCAGCATATCGGTATTCATAGTTAATATAAAAACTCCCAATCAATTTTTATTGTATTTTACAGTATACCACAAAATGTTTTTTCCGTCAATGTTTTTAGACCTTTTTTGCCATTTACTGTATTTTTTCTTATGTAAATGAATATTTATTCATAACATGAGCGTTTAAAAAAATTAGCTGCGGAAAGTTCTCAATAAGAGTTTTTCGCAGCTGCAAAAAATATGAATTTGTTAAAACGGCGATATACTTTCCTTTTCCCATATCAGAACCTTTTCATAGACGCCGTATTTATATTTGTCAACATAGCACTCCCACGTAAGCATGTCTCTGTGGTCAAAATTGCCGTCCCACGAGCCGAAAAGATTCTGATAATTAAGCTGATATGATATTCCGTTTTCACGAAGTTTTTCCGCGGCTTCGGATATAACTCCGACAAGGTAGCTGTTATGCTCCTCGGTATCGGGCATATAGTACCAATAGGTGTTTAAATCAACGTAAAACATCACTGCTTTAACGTCACATTCTTTGCAAAAGTCAATAAGCTCGCAAAGTCTGCTCTTTGTCACTTCTTCTCCGTACTGAGGAAGTGCAGGCAGATAATAACGCAATATATATGTAAATTTTTCATTATTTAATTTCCATTCCAAAATAATCACCCTCTTATAAACAATTTTTTCGTTCCCATTATAGTACAAAAACACCTTCCTCGCAAGACAAATCTTTTTAGGGACACGCACAAAACCCGATTTACATTCATAATATTTTAATATCCTAAACGAAACGGAGATTATCGCAATGAACATTTTAATAGGTTTTATTTCATTTCTTCTCGAAAACGTTTTTCTCGTATCATTTGTAAGCGGAGGAACGTCTTTTCCGCCTCAGCTTTCAAAGGAAGAAGAGGAAAAATATCTTGCCATGTGGGGCGAAGGCAGTGAAGAGGCAAAAAATATTCTCATAGAACGCAATCTCCGCCTTGTGGCTCACGTCGTTAAAAAATACTGCGGCTCGGGAATAGAAAACGACGATTTGATTTCCATAGGCACAATAGGTCTGATTAAGGCTATATCTACATATAATCCGCAGAAAAACATAAGGCTTGCAACATATGCCGCGCGCTGCATCGAAAACGAAGTATTAATGGTTTTGCGCTCAAACAGGAAACTGCAAAACGAGGTTTCTTTAAACGACCCGATAGGATTTGACAAAGAAGGAAACGAAGTGAGCCTTATGGAGATTTTGAAAACCGACGATGAAGATGCCACTGAAAAAATCGAACTTAAAACAAAAATCAAAAAACTTTATAATGCCGTAAAAACCGTGCTCTGTAAAAGAGAAGCGGAAATTATCGCGAAAAGATACGGGCTTTTCGGCAAAGAAGCAAAAACACAGCGCGAAATCGCCGGGGAACTCGGTATATCACGTTCATATGTGTCAAGAATAGAGAAAAAGGCTTTAAAAAAGCTTAGGGAGAGTTTTGAAGTATAGCAAAAAGGAGATGTTAAAAAACTCCGGAACCTGAAAAAAGCCGTTGGTTTGTTTAAAACAAACCAACGGCTTTAAAGCAAATCAATCTATGATTTCATCGCTTTTATCTTCTTTTTTCTTTTTGAAGAAATCGCTTATTTTCTGCGCAACGCCGGGTAAAGCTCCCAAAAGCTTGTCTACCCCTTCCCCGGTTCCGTTTTCAACCGAAACAAGCTTTACGTCTCCTCCGGAAACAACAAGGAAACCGACCGGGTTAATCGAAACGCCCGCTCCGCTTCCGCCGCCGAAAAGATTGTCTTTTTCTTCGGACTTTTTCGGCGCAAACTCACTTCCGCCGGCACCGAAACCGAAACTTACTTTGGAAATCGGTATAATCGTTGTGCCGTCTGCAGTTTCAATCGGTGTGCCGATAATTGTATTAACGTCCACCATCTCACGTATACTCTGCATAGCCGAACTTACCAAATCCGAAATAGGATGATGCTCACTCATTTTTATTGTCTCCCTTCATTTTTAAATATAATTTCATTGCCTTTACAGCCAGTATAACGGCAAAAATGATTCTGATACTTATAACAAGCCTTATATCCGTTTCAAAAACTTCTTCTCTAAAATCGGGGCATACATTAACGCTGTGGCTTTTAAGCTTCAGCTTATTGTCGCACAGCGACACAAAATCGTATAAAAAAGCCCATGCGGCACCTGTGGCAATTCCCGTTGCCGCAGCATCCTCAAGCCCTATATGAAAATGCAGTTTAAGCCTGTCAACGGTAAGTCTTTTTGAAAGATATGACAAAAGCTTCAAACTCTCCGAAAGAATTTTTTTCATCCTTCCGAAATCAAGTTTTTCTTTCTTTTCCTTCTTTTTTTCATCATCTTTTTTCGATTCTTCCGTTTTCATTTTTTCTTGCCTTGCACTGTCAAAAACCGTGACATGCAAAGCTGAAATTCCGGCGCGAACCGTCATTCTTCCGCTGCCGCCCAGATACAAATATTTTAAATCAAGGCTCACGGGCAAAATAAGCAATATACATATAAGCAAAATGATAAAAGCCGCAATAATCATAAGGCTATTATTCCCCGCTCTTTTCCAAAAAATTCTCCTGTTTTGGTTCATCGTCGATTTTCGGTAATTCGCTTAAAGCGGAAAGACCGAAACAGCGCAGAAACTCGTCCGTTGTGCCGTACAAAATCGGCTTGCCCGGAGTGTCCATTCTTCCGACCTCGTCAATAAGTCCGCGCTCCAAAAGCCTTCCTATGCTGCCCGTGCAGTCCACCCCGCGTATAAATTCAACTCTCGCTCTTGTTGCCGGCTGATTATACGCAATCACCGAAAGCGTTTCAAGCGCCGCCGGAGACAAAGCCTGTTTCTGCCGCGGCTCGGTAACGTCTCTTATAAAACCGAAATAATCTTCTCTCGAGCACATCTGAAACGCGTCTTCAAGACGTATGAGCTTTACACCGCGTTTTTCATCGTCATAGTCTTTCTGAAGTTCCAGCGCAATATCAAGCGCAGCATTTTTTGAAACTCCCAAAGACGCCGAAAGCTCAGAAAGCGAAACCGCGTCCGCACAGCTGAAAAAAATCGCCTCCGCCGCAAGCACAAGCTTATTCTTCATCCTCTTCACCTGTTTTTGTAAAAATAATATCGTCTTTTGTTTCTTTCATTTTGATTCGCCCGCGTGACACAAGATGCAGCACGGCAAGAAACACCGTGACAACTTCTCCGCGCGACTTGCAGCCTTCAAAAATGCTTCCGAACGAAGCTTTTTTTCTTTTGCGTACAAATGACATAACTTCTTTTATTTTATCCGGCAGCGAAACCTTTTCATGTCCGACAATGCCGCTGAAATTTTCCGCCGTCGGCGGCTGCCTGTCTTCCACTCTCTGCAAAACGGCGAAAAGCGCACGCAGCAGAGAATTCTTTTCCATAGAAGGATTTTCGGGCGGAATTTTCGGAAGTTTTTCCGGAAGCTTAAAATAGTTTGCCGCAGAAGAAAACTGAACCTCTCCCAAAAGCCGCGCCGCTTCTTTAACTTTTTTATACTCGGCAAGCCTTTCCGAGAGCTGCTCGGGCGTCATTTCGTCCTCTTCCGGTTTTTCCACGGGCAAAAGAGCACGCGACTTCATAAGCAAAAGCTTTGAAGCCATAAGCAGAAATTCCGTGCTTATTTCAAGATCTGCTTCCGCCATGCGGCGAAGCTCCTCCATATACTGCCCTGTAATTTCCGATATCGGAATATCAAAAATGTCAAGTTTATTTTTCTGAAGAAGCGTTAAAAGCAGGTCCAGCGGTCCGTCATACACTTCAAGAGAAAATCTCAAATTTTCCGTCATAGGCCTGCAATGAGCGCAATAAGCGCATTAAGCGAGCTTACAATCGGTGTTATCAAAACGCCGAGTATCTTGTCAAAAATTCCGAGATACATAAGCACAATCAATATCGGAAATGCATATCTTTCATACTGCATTATCTTAAAATAAGTCTTATACGGCAGAAATGCTCCGACAATTTTCGCTCCGTCAAGCGGCGGAAACGGCACAAGGTTAAAAATGCCGAAACATACGTTAAGCAAAATAAGCTGCGCCAAAAGTCCGTAAAATATCTCTGAAAACTGGGAACTGAAATTGCCGAAACCTATTCTTCTGAAAATTCCGTACAAAACCGATCCCAAAAATGCAAGAAAAAGATTTGAAATCGGACCTGCCAGCGAAACAATAACAGTTCCTTTTTTGTGATTTTTAAAATTATTCGGATTTATCGGCACGGGTTTTGCCCAGCCGAAACCGAAAATGAGCATTGATAAAGCGCCCACTATATCCATATGCGCAAGCGGATTCATGGAAAGTCTGCCGCTTAATTTGGCAGTCGGATCACCCATTTTTAGCGCCGCATAGCCGTGCGCATATTCATGCACGGTAATTGCAATAAATATAATAGGCAGGCGCAGCAAAATTTCTTTCAATCCCAAACCGTTTAAAAGCATTTAAATATCATTCCTAACCAAATCCTCAAAGGATTCTCTTTTTATAATAAGTCTCGGGACACCGTCGCGCACCATAACCGCCGCGGGACGCGTAACGCGGTTATAGTTGCTTGCCATGGAGTAATTATATGCTCCCGTCTGCAAAACGGCTATTATGTCCCCTCTTATAAGATGCGGCATCTTGGCGTCTTTTATAAGAATATCGCCGGATTCACAGTGTTTTCCGACAATTGTAACTTTTTCAAGTTTTTCCGCATAAGGCGCGCGGCACAAAAGCGCTTCGTATTCGGCGCCGTAAAGAATATATCTAGGGTTGTCGCTCATTCCGCCGTTTACGGAAACATATTTGCGCACACCCGGAATATCTTTAACCGCACCCACTTCGTATATTGTGGCACCTGCGGCACCGACAATGGATCTGCCCGGTTCAACCATTATAAACGGTCTCTCAACGCCGAAATCATCACAGGCGCGCTTTACGCCCGAAAGCAGATCGTCCATATAAATTCTGTAAGGCTTCGGCTTGTCCGAAGAAAGGTATTTAATGCCAAAACCGCCGCCCAGGTTAAGTTCCGTAATTTTTATTCCGAGTTCATTTTTAAGCTTTGCCATAAATTTTATCAAAAGGCGTGCCGCAAATATGAACGGCTCCTCGTCAAAAATCTGCGACCCTATGTGGCAATGTATGCCGCAAAGATCTATCCCGTCATATTTTCTGGCTCTGTCAAAAACGTCAAACGCTTCTCCGCCTTCAAGCGAAACGCCGAACTTGCTGTCATTTTGCCCCGTCTGAATAAATTCATGCGTGTGCGCCTCCACACCGGGTTTTATGCGCAAAAGCACTTTGGGGTGTTTTTTCATCGAGAGTGCCAGTGAATTTATAATAGAAAGCTCCTCCGCAGAGTCTGCAACTATTCTGCCGACTCCGCGTTCCAAAGCCGTTTCAATCTCGGACATATCTTTGTTGTTTCCGTGCAGGCATGTACGTTCAAGCGGAAAGCCGACGGAATCCGCCGTGTAAAGTTCTCCGCCGGAAACAATGTCAAGACCTATTCCCTCTCTCTCGGCAATACGTGCCATTTCTTTGCACATAAAAGCCTTGGAGGCGTATAAAACCATTCCGTGCCCGTCATAACTTTGCTCAATACTGTCTTTGTATGCTTTTATATTTTCAACAATAAGATTTTCATCCATAACGTACAGCGGCGTACCGAAATGCTCCGCAAGAAGCACCGTGTCCGCTCCGCCGACAGTTAAATTACCGTCCCGGCTTATTCCGAGAGCCTTTGAAATAAACATTCTTTTTCTCCGTTCCGCCGCTTAATTACAAACGACAAGTGTACTCTATAATTAGAGTTATTATATCACAACTTTTTTAAAAAGTCAAATAGTTCCGTTCATAAGTCTTTAAATAATAAAAAAACGCGGAATTCCGCGTTTTTTTATTATTTGAGAACATATACTCTTGCCTGCTTTCTGCCAAACTGCAAAGCTTCCGCTCTGCTGTCAAAAAACAGGTCAATTCTGTTTCCTCGGATATTTCCGCCGGTGTCACCCGCAACGGCATATCCGTATCTCCACGAACCGTCTTCAGCTTCGATATAAAGCTTTGTGCCAAGCGGTATAACAGACGGATCTACCGCAACAACTCCGCGCTGAGCCTTCATTCCGCTTGCCGTAATGCCGTAATGCGAATCTCCGGGGTTTTTTCCGCAGCTTTCGTAAGAAAGATCATATCCCGTTGCCGTACATACAAGCACTTTGGAATAACTGAAACCTGTTGATGAAGCACTTGTGTTTGCAGATGAATTTGAAGCCTGCTTTGTCTGCACGGGAACGCTTTGAGCAGCCGATGTTTTAACAACCGCATTCTCGCCGCCCGCACCAGTTCCAACCTCAATAATTTTTTTCTGTGCTTCTTCCTGCGTAACCGTATTCACGGCATAGCGCGCCGTTTCCGCGCCGTCTTTTATTTCCACTTCATAAGTTGTAACTCTGACGCCGTTTCTGCCCTTTTGCGCCACTCTGGTCTGACCTTTTTGCAGAGAGCTCGTCTGAACGGTTTCCTCAGTGTAAGGCACAATCTCGGTAACATCTTCATAACGTATTTCAACCCGGGAAACCTTTATTTTCATTCCTTCTTTAAGCTGAACATCGTTTTTAAGGTTAAGCCTTACTCCCTCTTTGTCATAAAGACCGTTTTCAACCGCAAATTCTCCGACGGTCTGAGCCGCAGACATAACTTCTCTTTCACCGTTTTCGTCTATAACCGTATACTTCTTTGCTCTGAGTATCTTAATCTCGGTTCCGCCCTGTACGGGTTCCGTCAGTTCCGGAACGGTCTTATCGTATTCTCCGAGCGTGTAACCCGTTTGGTTCAAAACACCTTCAACGGTTTTAGCCGTGCTGTAATACTCTATTGACGTACCGCCGTCCGTAACCGAAAGAAGAACGGCTCTTGAAATTACAATATTCATGTTATTGTAAACCGTCTCACCCTTTGCGGGCTCGACTTTGTCAAAATCACCGAGAGTTATGCCGGCTTCCGCCAAAACTTCACCCACAGTGCTCTGTTTTGTCTTTAATGTAACCGCGTTTCCGTTATCGTCCACAGTAACGGTGTAATTCGACCATGCGGCCATAAGCAAAAAGAGGAGTACAAGAAGTAGAAACGAAACAGAAGTTGTAACTAAGTATTTTTTTCTCTTTTGTTTCGACATTTTTCTGAATCTAAACATTGAATCACTCCTTTGAGCAGATATTTTAACGCAAAATTTCAAATTTGTCAAACCTTTTTTTGTAATTTTTATTTTGATTTTCCATTTTTAGGCTGCAAATCCTAAGGAATTTTTTTTTAAAAAATCTCTGTAACCCTTTTGCCGCAAGGGTTTGAATTGTGTTAAAAGTTTTAAAAAAATATTAAAAAAATTTTTAAATTTTTTTTCAAAAAATCGGTTTTTTTTAAGTTTTTTTGCCCGGTTTTTTCAAAAAAGCTTATTTACAAACATCTCAAAAAACACTCAAAATGCCGTAAAATCGGACTTTTTTCGACGCATTGACATACTACATCTGCTAATATCTCAAAAAATCAAACACAACATCTTGCGGTGTCAAATTCAAATTTTTTATCAAATTTGTTACAAAACAGCTCTGTTTTAATTTAAAAACAGAGAAAAAACAACCCGTTTTTTCTCAAAGAAACTCTGTAAGCGCAAACAATTCATTGACTTTTGAAGCAAAATATGATAGTATATATTCAAATGAAAATGAATATCTTCATTATTATATAAGAAAGGAATTATCAAAGTGCGTTCTGTAGAATACAAAGAAGAAAAGAAAAAAGAAATAATGGAAAAGTGCTTCGAATGCTATGCCGAACTCGGTCTCCGAAACACAGGTATAAAAGCCCTGGGCAAAGCCTGCTCCATGACGCCGGGAAACCTATATGCTTATTTTAAAAATCTGGACGATTTAATAATTGAATCCACAGAATATTGCATGACAAAAGTTGAAGATGATTTTATGGCGCTGGCTCCGGAAAATCCCGAAGACGTCATGAGATTTCTATCAGAAATTCCTTACTGGACAGCAGAAAAACACGGAAAGAAATACCGCCTTATGTATCAGGTATACACTCATCCGAAATACATTGAATACGGCAAAAAATTCTTTGACGGCGTAAGCCGCAGATACACCGAATATGCTCATCAGCTCGAGCCAAAAATCGGTCTGCCTTACGATGTTATCGCGCCGCTTATCTTTATGTTTGTGCGTGCCTCCGTGCATTATGCTCTTTTTGAAGATGAGTATTATATGCTCTCGCAGATAAAAATACTCAAGGAAACGGTTTTGATGTTTATGAAAAAATATAAAAATAAAAGAATCAGGGAGAAAACTTCCGATGAGCAGACTGAAGAATAATCTTGTTTTTTACATTATAATGATAGTAAACATATGTGTGCTCCCCATTTTTATAAGAGACACGGGAAGCGCAATACTTATTATGCTTATAATTATGCCTCTTATATGTCTTGTTACATCTTTTATATACGGATACAAAAACGGCTTCCGCCCGCTTTATGCGCTCGGAAGCCCTGCTTTGTACACCGTAACACTTTTTATTTTTTATAACTCCACAGCATGGATTTATGTATCCGTTCTGCTTGCCGTTTCACTTTTCGGCATGATTGCGGCATTGCCTTTCCGAAACTGATTTCACTGCATATATATGTTATATACAAGATAATCCTGATGATTGCCCTCATATTCCACTTTCAGGCATATGGGGGCTTTTGAAATCATGTCAAGCATCGGTCCCCGTTCAGATGAAACAAACTGCCAGCCGCCCTGCTCATCGCTCCACAAAAACCATTTCCGCGATGATTTTCCTTCATTGAAATCCCAAAGAGCAATTTTGTAAGGCGCACCGAGCTCCGCAGGCTTAAAAGACATTATGCCGCTGTCGGAGTAAAGCGTTTCTCCGCTGTTATAAAGCGTTGCGGCAATGCGCGGAACAGATGCCGATACGCTCATAATGTCATAGTTCATCGGATCGCCGTTTATCTGAAGTTTTATACAGTTTTCCGCCAGAGAAGTTTTAAATAACGGGCACAAATCAGTGGAAAAAAGCTTCCATTCCATGCTTCCGTCATCCCAATAAAACCATTCGCGCATCTGCGAACCGTTTGAAGCGTCCGCAAAATGCAATGTACCGTCTTCGGATGCATATCTTCCGTCTTTTATAGCATCGCGGCACAGAAGCTTTGCATGTGCCTCGGGCGAAGCGCTTCCCTCCCATGACGTTCCGTCATCAAAAACAATTTTCAAATAAGTTACTTTTTCAACATGTGCGGCACTCGGATATGTTGAAAGCGACGTTACGGTTTCGCTTTGCTCTGCCGCATTTCCTTCAACACTTAAATTTGTTATTCTTATATAAAACGAAGATGTTTTGCCCGTTCTGTCGTTAGCGGGCGCAAACGATCTGTCCAGCAGGTTGCCGCGGTAGTCCGCGCGGACTATCTTTTTTTCAGACGTGTTTACAAACCTGAAATGAATACTCGGTACTCCCTCATCGTCATGCGTAATAAAGCAGCTGTAGTTTATAGGGCATAAAGACGCCGCATTTACGGGAACTGCCGCACAAAAAATCATAAGAACCGAAAAAAAAGCAATAATTCTCTTTTTCATGGCTGTTCTCCTTTGTTATTTTAAAGTCATTTTATCATATTACGCTTAAAAAGTCAAGAAAAGCATATTATCATCAATCGGGATATTTTTACATAGAATATAACTGATCGGAGAGATTAATATGAAAAAAAACAGATACAGCGATTATCTTTGCGAGGTTGAAGCGTACCTTGAAATGCTTGCTCTTAAAAGAGCCGCAAAAAAAGCAGCTGACACCGGCTGCGAGCTTCACAAACGGTTTTCAAGCATCTTCAGAAAACGCGGAAAATGCCGCAGAAGATAAAAAATGCGGCTTCTTTCCGAAGCCGCACGTGACAATACTTTAAAATTAAAAATCAAAACTCGATTTTTTGAGGAAACCGGGAAGGGTTAAATCCTCATCATTAAAGTTTGAGTTTTTATTTATCATGTTTGTATCAACATCAATATCCTTCTGCTTATTGCCGCTCGGGAAACCCGTTGCAATAACCGTTACGGAAATTTCATCTTCCATCTTGTTGTCAATAGCCGTACCGAATATGATGTTTGCATTCGCGTCCGCACAGTTTTGTATAAGAGTTATTGCGGAGTTTATTTCAAACAGCGTCAGATCGGGACCGCCCGTAATGTTTATAAGAACACCCGTAGCACCGTCTATAGATGTTTCAAGAAGCGGGCTTTCGATAGCTATTCTTGCAGCCTCTTCAGCTCTGTTGTCACCCTTCGCACGGCCTATGCCCATGTGAGCAAGACCGGCGTCTTTCATGATGGACGTAACGTCTGCAAAGTCAACGTTTATTGTGCCCGGTCTGTAAATCAGGTCGGACACACCCTGAACACCCTGGCGAAGACTTTCGTCCGCCATTTTAAATGCTTCCGTAAAGAGTGTTTTTGCACTGCTTATTGTAAGAAGTCTGTCATTGGGGATTACGATTATTGTATCAACACACTCCGTAAGCGCGGATATGCCGGATTCCGCCTGTGTCATACGGCGTCTGCCCTCAAAAGCAAACGGCTTTGTTACTATACCTACTGTAAGTATTCCCATCTGTTTTGCAATATCAGCAACAACGGGAGCCGCGCCGGTACCTGTACCGCCGCCCATGCCTGCCGTTACGAAAACCATATTGGCATCCTTAACAGCTTTTTCTATTTCGCCGCGGCTTTCTTCCGCAGCTTTTCTTCCAACCTCGGGATTTGCTCCTGCGCCCATACCCCTTGTGATTTTTTCGCCTATCTGAATTTTTGTTTTTGCCTTGGAAAGCTCCAAAGCCTGCTTGTCCGTATTAACAACAACAAATTCAACGCCTTCTACCTGTGCGTCTACCATTCTGTTAACAGCATTTGAACCGCCGCCGCCTACACCGATGACCTTTATTACCTGAATATAATTTGCATATTCGTTTGCCACCTTTACTCCTCCTTCGTCATTTTCGATTACTTATTATATATTGTATATCCTTTTAGGATTTTTTTCAAGAGAAAAGTGCAAATTTTTTAATTTTTTTTAAAAAAATTTACAATTACCTCCTAAAATCTGCATAAAATACCTACATATTCTTCCTATATGTGGGAACGGCAGGGTTGCTTACGTCAAAAACTCCCCACGTATAGCCGCGGTCTATTATATTTTTCATCAGCTTAATTTTGTAGTCAAGCTCGCTGTCATCCGCAAGCTGTACAATCAGACCCGATTTTGTAACCAGCATAATGTTTACCGTATTCTGAAGATTGAGCTCGGAAATCACGTCTCCCATACCGTTTTCGTAAAGCGCCGCCGCAATTTTTTTGACAAGCTCGGTTTCGCCGTCGTTTTGAAATTTTATTTCGCCGCCTTCGGGCGCTTCAAGAGTATAAAGCCCCGTAAGCTTCGGGCTGTCTTCCGCGCATTCAGTAACAGTTTCAATCACAGTACAGTTTTTGTCTATTCCGTAATAAACATCTCCGAACGGCACGTATGCAAAAAGCTTTCTTTCCTCAACCGATATTTCTATACGCGCCGGAAATTTCCTTAATATCTTCACATTTTCAACCATCGGCTGAGACATTATTTTCTTTCTTGCCCTGCCTATGCTTGTCCTGAAAATGTTTTTGCCGAGTCCTATTCCCGAAACACTTATCACCTGTTCCTCAGTAAGGCGCTCAATGCCGCTTACTGATATTTTTGAAATATTAAATATCGGAGCCGTCAGCAATCCGGTCGTCACGCCGATGATTATTATTAAAGCTATAAGAACTTTTAAATTTATTTTTCTTTTTTTCTTTCTGCGCCGTGCCATACTGACCTCCTTTTTTCTATATCACAATCCATAAACCGCCCGCGCATTGTTTTTTCTGCGATTCCCCCTGCGCGGGCAATTTATGAATATCTTATTGTCCGATTCTGCAAATATCTGCGCCGAGAGCGGACAAATCCGCCGCAATATCGGCATAACCTCTCTCAATATGCTCTATGTCAAGCACCTGTGTTTCTCCGTGTGCACGGCATCCGGCACATACAAGCGCCGCTCCGCCGCGAAGCTCCATGGCGCTTACACTTGCTCCGTAAAGTTCTTTTACACCGCGTATAACCGCAACTTTGCCGCTCATTTTTATATCGGCTCCCATTTTGCCGAGCTCACCCAAATGCTTAAACCTGTTTTCAAATATATTTTCCAGAATAACGCTCGTGCCGTCCGCAACGGAAAGCATGACAGAAGCTGCCGCCTGCGCGTCTGTGGGAAAACCGGGATAAGGCATGGTGCGTATCATATCAACGCAAGAAAGCCGTTCAGGAGATTCAAGCAACACGGATTTTCCGTTTACGGTTACCGGCGTTCCCGTCTGTTTCAAAACGGATAAAACAGAGTTTATGTGAAGCGGTTCAATATTTCGAAGTTCTATCTTTCCGCCGCACATTGCCGCGGCACAAAGATATGTTGAAGCCACAATTCTGTCCGGAATTACGGTGTGCTCGGCGCCGCCCAGTTTTTTTACGCCTTCAATTTCTATTCTGTCCGTGCCGGCACCCGAGATTTTCGCGCCCATCTTTTTTAAAAAGCACTGCAAATCCCATATTTCGGGCTCTTTTGCGGCATTGTTTATTGTCGTTTTTCCTTTTGCAAGCACGGCAGCAAGCATAATATTTTCGGTTGCGCCGACGCTTGGAAAATCGAGATGTATATCATTTCCGAGAATATCGTCTGCCGCGGTTTCGATAAATCCTCCGTATTCCTCGGTTTTTATATTAAGCTCCCGGAGCCCTTTTATATGTAAGTCGATAGGTCTCGGACCCAGCTCACATCCTCCGGGGGAGCTCATTTTAATTCTTTTGCAGCGCGCCGTAAGCGCACCCAAAAATGTGATTGACGAGCGCATTCTATGCATAAGCGATGCAGGAAATTCGCACGGCAAAACGTTTGAAGCGTCCACAGTTACGGTATTTCCTTCTCTTTTCACCTTGCAGCCCGTATATTTTAATATTTCTGCCGCCGAATCCACATCAAGAAGCGCCGGGCAGCCGTGAATAACGCTTACACCGTCACACAGCACCGTTGCGGCGAGAATCGGCAACACGGAATTTTTAGCTCCCTGTACGGCAATACTGCCCGATAGTTTTCTGCCTCCGTTTATTTTAAGCCTGCACACATTTACACCTCCACCAACCAATATATGCAGCTTTTGTCTTGTTGTTACGCCAGCAGTTCTTCTATGAGCGCGTATATGGAGTCGGTTGCATTGCGTATTCCGATTTCACTGCCGCTGACGCTCATTTTGCGGAGCCTCTCTTTGTCATGCAGCAAATCATCTATAACTTCCGCAAGCCGTACTCCGCTCAAATCTTTTTCTTCTATTACAACCGCCGCACCGTTTTTCTCCATAAAGCGCGCATTTGTACGCTGATGGTCGTGTGCCACATTCGGGCTCGGAATTAAAATTGCCGGTTTTCCTATGGCGCAAAGCTCGCTTACGGTTATTGCACCGGCACGCGTCACCGCAAGAGCTGAAGACGCAAGCACCTCGTCCATATTATGTATATACGGCACTATCTTTTTATGCTTGTCAAGGCTTACGGCACGTTTTGAAAGCTCACGCATAAAATCGTCGTAATATCTTTCGCCCGTTGCGGCGCATATATCATAATAATCCTGCCCGTCAAGCGTTAAAAGCTCCAGAAGCGCTTCGTTTATTTTTCCGGCGCCCAAACTTCCTCCGCTTACCATAACCTGAGGTCTTTCCGTTTTTTGCGGTTTGATTTTCAATATACCGTCACGTATTGGATTTCCGCACAGTTCAATGCGTTTTGCTTTTTTCAAAAGTCCGCGTGTTTCCTCAAAACTTATCGCGGTAACATCAACTCGCGGTGCCATAAGCTTTACAGCAAGTCCCGGCGGAACATTCTGCTCATGCAGCAACGTCGGAATTTTTCTTCTGCACGCAGCATAAAGTACGGGAGCACAGACATACCCCCCTGTTCCTATAACGATATCGGGTTTAAACTCGTCAATGATTTTCAAAGAATCTTTGTACGCGCGAAATGCCATGCCGAGTATTTTAATATTCTCCGCCGTCAGCCTTCTCTTAAGTCCGCGCACATCTATATATTTTATTTTATACCCTGCTTTCGGAACAAGCTTTTTTTCAAGCCCGTGTTCGGTTCCGACAAACAGGATTTCGGATTTTCTGCCTGTTTTCTTTATTTTTCCTGCAATGGCGATTGCAGGATTTATATGACCTGCAGTTCCTCCGCCGCTGATTATTGCCCTCATAAAGCGTTCAGTTCTCCTTTCGGAATTTCTTCTTCCTTCTTTACATAACGCGATACATTAAACACAAATCCCATAGCCGCAAGCATAAATACAAGCGACGAGCCTCCGGCGCTGAAAAACGGCAGCTGCATACCTGTATTCGGGATAACTCCCGTTACAACTCCTATGTTTATTATGTACTGAAACCCTATAAGCGTTGTGATGCCGAATACCGAAAGACTTGAAAATTTATCCGGAGCCGCAAGTGCAATTTTTATACATCTTGTTATGAAAACCGCAAACAGCACCATCACTATTATTGCGCCCATAAGCCCGAGTTCTTCACAGAGTATCGCATAAATATAGTCATTATGTGCCTCCGGAACATACAGAAACTTCTGTCTGCTCTGCCCGAGTCCTCTTCCGAAAATACCTCCGGAGCCTATGGCATAAAGACCCTCAACAATCTGCCAGCCTATGCTGTCCTTATAAGCAAAAGGATCGAGATACGCTTTGATTCTGTTTGCGCGGTAACCTTCAAAAAATACAAGCGGAATTGCAATTGCAACACCAACTATCATCAGCACAAAAAGCTGTTTTAAATCCGCACCGGCAACCGCAAGCATAACAATAAGCGTTGCCGCGGTAATTATAGCGGCGCTCAGGTGATCCTGCAAAACCATCGCTCCGCAGAAAACCGCTATTAAAAAAAGATACGGTGTAAGTCCTCCCGAAAAATGTCTCAGGCGTTTTTGCGGCTGTTCGGAAAGTTTTTTTGCAAAAAGCAGAATAAGTGCAAATTTTGCAATTTCCGACGGCTGAAGCGTTACTCCTCCAATTTTTATCCATCTCTGTGCTCCGCCGCCCGTAACACCCATGAGGATAACGAGCACCATTAAAACAAATGCCGCGGCACAGAAAAGTCCCGCATATTTCTTAACAAGTTTGTAATTTACATTTGATATTAAAAACATAGCCACGAGACCTATAGCCGTCCAGACAAGCTGCTTTTTTATGTAATAAAGCTGATTTCCCTCTTCATAAAATGCCGAAGGAGCAGATGCGCTGAACACCATTATAAGTCCGAAGGCAAGCATTATCATAAGTGTGATGAAAAGCGATATGTCGATTCCGCTCCCTGCAGTTTTTGTTCTGCGTTTTCTTGCCATTTTTTACAGCCTTTCCTCCCGCCGTAATTTTCAGTTTCCGCCGCGGGTATGCGAAAAACTTAAAGCGCAAAATATGCCGCAACACACAAAAGTATTGTAACAAATGTAAATAGCGCCACAATTTTTGTTTCCGAAAATCCAAGCATTTCAAAATGATGGTGAATCGGGCTCATTTTAAAAATTCTTTTACCCGTAAGTTTATATGACGTCACCTGCAAAATTACCGAAAGCGTTTCGCAGACAAATATACCCCCTGCAATAAAGAACACAATATCGAGTCCCATATATACCGCAGCCGCCGAAAGAAGACCTCCTATAAAAAGGCTTCCCGTGTCACCCATAAAAACTTTTGCGGGGTATATGTTATATATAAGAAAACCGACAAGTCCGCCGGCAAGCGCCGAGCAGACAACCGCAATTGACGAAAAACCGTACTTTTTTGCCGCAACGGCAAAAAATATCGATACAACCGTGCTTATAAAAGAAGCAAGTCCGTCAAGACCGTCCGTAAGATTTACGGAATTTACCATTCCGACCGTCACAAAAATCGAAACAGGGATAAACCAATAGCCGAGATCTATGTCAATATCCGTAAAGGGAATGTGCAGAAGAGCATTTTTCCCCGCCTGCATCATGAAAAGCGCAAACGCTGCGGCAACAAGAATCTGCGCAGCCATTTTTTGCTTTGCCGTAAGACCCAGATTCCTTTTCTTTGCAATTTTGATATAGTCATCCGCAAAACCGATAAGCCCGAATCCGAGAGCCGTGCAAAGCACCGCAAGACTTTGTGTTTTCACAGATGTTAAAAACACGGCAATTGTTACAGCTATTATAAATATAATTCCGCCCATTGTCGGAGTACCGCTTTTTTTTCGGTGCCACGAAGGACCTTCCTCTCTTATGCTCTGCCCGAATTTAAGTCTGTGCAGCAGCGGTATTGTAAATCTGCCCAAAATAGCGGCAACAACAAAAGCCGCCACCGTCGCAACCAAAATATCCAATTCTTTCACCCCATGATTTTCTCGTAAATATCTTCCATCTTCATTCCGTGAGAACCTTTGATAAGCACCGTATCACCTTCGCGAAGCACTTTTAAAAGATACTCCGAAAGGTCATTTTTGTTTTCAAAGTGCACAGCTTCAAGATTGTGCTTAAGCGCCTCTTGGTGCGCCGCCTTCATTTCGTTTCCGTATGTAAACAAAATATCGATACCAAAAAGAGCCGCCTCACGTCCGGCATCTTTATGGCACTGCTCGGAAAAATCGCCAAGTTCAAGCATATCTCCCAAAACCGCAATTTTTCTGCCGTCTTTTTTCCCGAGCATCCGAAGCGCCACCGACACAGACTGCGGAGACGCATTGTAGTAGTCGCGTATAACCGTGAATCCGCGCGGCGATTTTACTGCGTTTTGGCGGATATCGTCAGTTTTAAATTCCATTATTCCTTTTGCCGCGGTTTGCGCATCAATTCCCAATGATGCAGCTGCCGCCATGGCGCAGCATGCGTTTAAAAGATTGTGCCTGCCGGCAACTGCGAGCGTTATTCTCTGCCCCAATACTTCAACAGTATTGTCCGAAATCACTCTGCCGTGCACATCACACTCATGATCAATGCCGAAATACATTGTTTTAAACGGCAATCCGGAAACGCGGCTTAAATATTCGTCATCCGCGTTCAAAATAACCGTTCCGCCCTCTTTAAGCCCTTCAAGAATTTCAAGCTTTGCGGCAAGTATGTTTTCACGCGTTTTCAGATGTTCTATGTGGCTCATACCGATGTTTGTTATTACCGCCACATCGGGTTTTGCCGCTCTTGTAAGGCGCGAAATCTCGCCGCGACTGCTCATTCCCATTTCTATAACAGCCGCGCGGTCGTCATCTTCAATGTCCAAAAGCGTAAGCGGCATGCCGATATCGTTATTAAAATTGCCCTGAGTTTTATGCGTTTTAAACCGCGCCGAAAGCGCGCACGCAATCATATCTTTTGTGGTGGTTTTTCCGACGCTGCCCGTAACACCCACAACTTTTACATTGCACTCGTCTCTGTGATAGGACGCTATGCGCAAAAGTGCGTCACGCGTGTCGGCAACAATTATTCCCGTACTGCCTTCCGGCAGTGCGTCTTCGCGGCTTAAAACCATAAATGCCGCGCCCTTTTCAGCCGCGGACGCCGCAAAAGTGTTTCCGTCAAAATTTTCGCCGCTTATGGCGATAAACATATCGTTTTTTTTAATTTTTCTGCTGTCCGTCACAACTCTCGGCGCCGTTGTATCTCCGCTGCCTATAAGCTTTCCTCCGCACACGCGCGCCACCGTTTCGGCTTTATACATTTTAATCTCCATTCCGCCGGATGTTTAGCGTGAAAGAATTTTCACATTAAGCATTCATCTGCGCAAAAATTTCTTTTACAATTGCATGTTCGTCAAAATCAATTGTTTTGTCTTTTAAAATCTGGTATGTTTCATGTCCTTTGCCCGCAAGAAGTATTACATCGCCTTCTTTTGCAATTTTCATAGCATGTGCTATAGCCTCGCGCCTGTCGGGCACAACCTCATATTTTTCTTCAAAACCTTTCATGCCCTCCAGAATATCGTCTATAATCGCAAGCGGCTCCTCTGTTCTGGGATTGTCGCTTGTAACTATTGCAATATCGCTCATTTCCGCAGCTATTTTTCCCATTTTGGGACGCTTTGTTTTGTCTCTGTCGCCGCCGCAGCCGAACACGGATATAAGTCTTCCTTTTGTAAAGCCGCGCACGGTTTTAAGTATATTCACGAGTCCGTCCGGTGTGTGGGCATAATCTATTATAACCGTGTAGTCGCTTGTAAGCGGCACAACTTCCGCCCTGCCCGAAACGCCTTTCGCAATTACAAGTCCTTTCACAATATCATCAAACGGTATTCCGAGCGAAAGCGTAATGCCTATTGCCGTCAGCGCATTATAAACCGAGAATTCTCCCGGGATAGCAAGACGGATATCGTGTTTTTCGCCTTTGTAATTTGCCGTAAATATAACTCCCTTTTCGGAAAGTTTAACGTTTTCCGCGCGAAGATCGGATTCTTCGTGAATCGAATATGTCATAACGGGGCACTTTGCGCTGTCATCTATAACTTTGCCCCATTTGTCATCTTTATTTATAACGCCTTTTCTGCACTGTGAGAACAAAAGACTCTTTGCACGGCAATATTCCTCCATGGTACGGTGAAAATCAAGATGATCCTGCGTAAGATTTGTAAACGCTCCCACTTCAAACTCAATGCCGTATGTTCTCGAAAGAGCAAGCGCATGCGAGGAAACCTCCATAATAACGTGCGTTGCGCCCTCTTTTTCCATTTCGGCAAAAAGCTTTTGAAGTTCCAGAGATTCGGGCGTTGTTCTTCCGGTTTCCAAAACTTTATCGCCTATCATGTTTTTGTTTGTGCCTATAAGCCCGGTTTTAATTCCGACCAAATCGAGAATTTGCTTAACAAGATATGTCACCGTAGTTTTGCCGTTCGTGCCCGTAACTCCTATAATTTTAAGTCTGTCTGCGCTTCTTCCGAAGAAATTGGCGCCTGCCGCAGCTAAGGCGCGCCTTGTATCCGGAACGCATATAAGCGGCACGGCGCATTCTCTTTTTTCCTGTGCCAGTATTGCCGCAGCTCCGTTTTTCACGGCGGAATCTATATATTTGTGTCCGTCTGTTTCGTAACCCTTCACAGCCACAAAAAGAGAGCCTTCTTTTACCTTTCTCGAATCATACTCCACAGACGAAATCTCTGTATCCTCCGCGTCATTTATCTCTGCAATCCCTTTTAATATTTTACTGAGTTTCATTGTACCACCTCCGTAATGCTGAAACTGTATTGTAACTGTATTGAAATTGATAAAATTATTCTATACTTGCATATCTGAATTCTACCGAAACTATTGTTCCGGCGGCAACGGTGCTGCCTGCGGCAGGCTCCTGTTTTGCGGCGCGTGCCGATGAAGCCTGTTCTGTTTTACCGGGACCCGAAACCTTGAAATTCAAACCGCTGTTTGCAAGCGCAATGTTGCAGTCCATGCTGCTCATTCCGCTGAGGTCCGGAACCGTAACCATTTCTTCCGCTCCGCTTTCCGTGTAAAGAATTCCGACGGAACCCGAAGAAAGACCCACACCCGGCTTCGGCGTCTGGTCAACAATGCTGTCACCGCTGCCGATAACTCTGTATTTAAGTCCCGCGGAAACCAGAGCATTTTTCGCTTCCTCAAGCGATTTTCCGCGAACTTCGGGCATTTCTATATCTGCGCCGCCGCTCTCGCTTTCCGTGTACTGCGGCTCAACACCCAAATATCTTAAAGTATCTTCTATTATACTTCCAACAACAGGTGCCGCAATCATACCGCCGTAATAGTTGCCGCCCTGAGGATTGTCAAGCATTACAAGGCACACAATCTGCGGATCGTCCGCCGGAGCAAATCCGCAAAACGACGCTATATATGTGTTGCTGCCGCGCGGCAGCTTTTCGCTTGTACCTGTTTTTCCGGCGATTCTGTAGCCTGCAACATATGCGTTTCTGCCGCCGCCCTCGGACACAACGCCTTCCAGAATGGAACGCATTGTTTTGCTTGTTTCCTCCGATATAACGCGGCGAACCACGGTGGGCTCAATGTTTTTAATAACATTCCCGTCCGCGTCAACCACCTGTTTTATAACATACGGCTTCATAAGATTTCCGCCGTTTGCAATCGCGCTCATGGCGTTTATCATCTGAAGCGGCGTTACGGTCTGGCTCTGTCCGAACGCGCTTGTGGCAAGGTTTATCGTTGCCATATTGTCTTCCGTATAGAAACTTCCCACAGCTTCGCCGGGCAAATCAAATCCCGTTTTTTCCGTAAAACCGAATGCCGCAAAATACTGGCAAAAATTATGTACTCCGAGTTTTAAACCTATATCTATAAAAGCGGGGTTACACGAGTTGTACACGGCGTGCACAAAATCCTCCGCCCCGTGTCCGCCTGTTTTATGGCATTTGATATCCCAATCGGAAACATGTTTTACGCCGCTGCAAAAAAAGCTGTCCGTAAGCTTTGATGTTCCGGTCTCAAGCGCCGCCGATGCCGTAATGGCTTTGAAAGTTGAACCGGGTTCATATGTATCAACAACGGCTTTATTTCGCCATTCTTTAAAAAGTTCTTTGTTATACGCTTTTTTGTATTCTTCTCCCGAAAGCGTATCAATCTGCGCCTTAACCTCGGTGTTTGTAATCTCAAACGGCGCGTTTAAATCAAAATCCGGTTTTGTGCTCATTGCAAGAATTTCCCCTGTTTTGGGGTTCATAACAATCGCGGCGGCACCGTCTGCCACCTGGTTGTTTACTCTTGCGGTTTCGAGGTGATTTTCAACAAAATGCTGAATAACCTCATCTATACAAAGCACAACATCGCTGCCCTCAACAGCGTCCAGATACTGCTCGCTCTCATAGGGCATATCGGTTCCGTTTGCATTTTTTGCCGTTCTGATTCTGCCGGGTACGCCTTTAAGCTCGTTGTCGTAAACAAGCTCAACGCCTCCGAGCCCCTGGCTGTCATCACCCGTAAAACCTATAATGTGCGATGCAAACGCACCGCCCGGATAATACCTTTTTGTGTCCTCCTGAAGGCTTACTCCTTTAAGTTTCAGCTCTCTTATCTTATCTGCCGTCTCTTTTTCGACTTTCTTTTTTATAACCGCATACTGAGATTCTTTCTTCTGAGTTTTGTTGTAAATATCTGTATAGTCAAGTCCCAAAATTTCCGAAAGATTTCTTGCGACCTCTTCAGCATTTTTTGCTTCGTCTATGGCTTTCGGCGATATACACACCGTCTCCGTGCTTGCGCTCTGCGCCAAAACTTTGCGGTTTCTGTCATATATGGTGCCCCTTTTCGGGCTTATAACGCTGTCTCGCATCTGATCGCTTTCAGCCTCTGCGCGAAGCTTCGGCCCGCGTATTATCTGAATATATGCCGTAACACACAGCAGAAAAACCATGCATCCGACAATTATTCCGTAAAAAGCAACCATTCTTTTGCGTATGTTAATTTTCTTCGGCGCCACACGCTCTCAACCTTTCTTTTTTTTGAAAAAGCCCTCTGTAAAATTCAACATGAATTATACTGCGAGAGCTTTCTTCTGCTTTTATTAAATATATAACCGTGTTTATCTGAAATATTCCACAATACTTTGAATTCCTCCGGAAATATATGCTAAAAGCCCGGGTGTGCTGTTTGTGTCTTTGCCGCTTTTTTCCGCATAATCCTTGTTGTTCATATCAATATATACAAGCTGATGCTTTTCCGGTCTCTGCATCCCGAGCTTGGTTGTGGCAATTTCTTCTACCTTTTTAAGGTCAAGACTCTGCTCCATTTCACATTCTTTCTGCACAATGTAGCTATCAACATTCTGAAGCTCTGCGGTGAGCTTTTGAACCTGAGCAGTCTTTTCCGTTATCATCGCATATCTGAAAAGCAATAAAAACGCCAGTGCTGTCACGGCTAAAATTCCGAATACCGTTTTAACTCCGCGTGTTCTGCGTGCTTTTGACTTTCCTTTTTTAACTGCCTTTCTTTTCTTTAATTCCGTTTTCTCCAATTTATACGCACTTGTACCGTCCGTGTATCTCTGCACCCTCAAGACACTCCTTCCGCAATTCTAAGTTTAGCACTACGCGCTCTGGGATTTTCCGAAATCTCTTCTTCACTCGGCAAAAGAGGTTTCCTTGTAATAATTTGAATCTTTGGCTTTCCTCCGCACACACACACCGGGAATTCCGGCGGGCACGTGCAGCCCGACTCAAGCTGCCTGAATGTGTTCTTGACAATTCTGTCCTCCAGGGAATGAAATGTTATAATTCCCATTCTTGCCCCCTCAGCAAGCACATCGGCAGCATCTCTCACCGTCTGCTCCAAAACCGTAAGCTCGCCGTTTACCTCAATGCGAAGCGCCTGAAACGTTCTCTTCGCCGGGTGCGGCCCGTCTTGTCGTGC
>OLSB01000331.1_pt1 | contig 56008 bp, 52 predicted proteins | sample 1672071 | NCBI WGS metagenome assembly OLSB01 (sample SAMEA3136642, study PRJEB25190) | human gut metagenome | biome: human gut; feature: human-associated habitat; material: faeces | place: Austria | collected 2013 | reverse complement strand
TTTGTGTTATCTTATCCATGGCGAATAGGGTGGCACCTGCCTTTCGGTTTTGTCTCGGCAACTCAACCTTAATACAGGCCACTCCTATTCGCTATCTTTTTTTACCTTTTGTCACACATCATCGTAACACCTACAAAAAAACTAATAATTTTCGTTTTGCCGCGCAAAATAAAATCATCGTGACAGATAAGGAGTCAACATGAAAGCTATCATTATGGCAGGCGGCGAGGGCAAACGCCTCAAGCCAGTCAGCGGCGATACACCAAAGCCCCTCGTACCCCTGTGCGGCAGACCGGTGATGGAGCATATCATACTGCTGCTTAAAAAGCACGGCATAACGGATATATGCGCGGCCCTGAAATACCGTCCGGAGGAGATAGAGGATTACTTCGGCAGCGGCGATGGGCTGGGTGTGAGTATTCAGTACAGGGTCGAGACCGAGGCTCTCGGTACGGCAGGCGGAGTAAAAAACTGCGCGGATTTTTACGGGGATGAGGATTTCCTCGTCATATCAGGCGACGCGGCCTGCGATCTTGACCTCACACAGCTCATTACGGAGCACCGCCGGCAGCGCCCCGCGGCGACGCTGGCGCTGTACCCTCATCCGGAGCCCCTGCGCTACGGTCTTGCTCTCTGCGGCAGGGACGGCCTCATCCGCTCCTTTATCGAAAAGCCCGACTGGCCCCATGTGGTGACGAACCGTGTGAACACGGGCATTTACGTCATCTCCCCACGGGCCATGGAGCTCGTTCCCGAGAACACTCCCTTTGATTTTGCAAAGGATCTGTTCCCGCTGCTTCTTGAAAAAGGCGAAAAGCTGCTCGGCTTCCCGCTTGAGGGCTACTGGTGCGACATAGGCACTCCCAAAAGCTATTACGAATGCTGCGCCGATGCCCTCTCCGGCAGGCTCTGCATCGAGCTTGCCGGGGGCTTTGAGTCCTCCCCGGATGAGGATCCCGACCCTGTCCCTGACGACGGGATGGGGAGCATTGAGTATAACTGCGCCGACCGGGCTCGGCTCATGGAGGGCGTTTCCGCCGCGTTTCTGGAACTGGGTGCGGATTATTCCGACGGTTTCCGACTGCGGGGCGAGGGCTACGAGCTGCATATCGCGCCGCTGCCGAACACCGCCGCGCTCAGGATATCCGCAAACGCTGCCGACGCCGAGACCGCTTCGGAGCTTACCACCTCCGCCGCGCGGCTGATAAAAGAAATTGAAAACCGCCTTGATAAATAAGGCGGTTACATTTATAATGGTCACAAAGTCTTTTTTGCGGAGGCATACATATGAATATTGAAAAGGCAATCAAGAACCTGAAGCTCAGAGGCTTTGAAGTCAGCTTTTTTGAAAATAAGGAAGCTGCGTCTGACTATCTGCTTTCGCAGATAAAGAACACGACCGTGGGCATCGGCGGCTGTCTGACCGCCGACCAGATGGGGCTTTATGAAAAGCTCTGCGAGGCCGGCAACGACGTCGCATGGCACTGGAGGACTCCCGGCTGGGAGACCCTTGAAAAGGAGAACTCCGCCGAGGTGTTCATTTCGAGCGCAAACGCCATCGCCGAGACCGGCGAGATCCTGAACATAGACGGCCGCGGAAACCGTCTCGCAGGTCTTGTTTTCGGCAAAAAGAGAGTTTACATCATCGCGGGCACGAACAAGCTCTGCCCTGACTTTGACTCCGCCCTCTCCAGAGCCAGAAACACCGCCGCCGTCAAAAACGTAAAGCGTTTTCCCAACGATACGCCCTGCAAAATCGACGGTAAATGCCACGACTGCCGCGTGCCGGACAGGGTATGCAACGCACTTTTGGTGCTGTGGGGGCCGATGATGGACATGGAAAAGGTTGAAGTTATTCTGATCGATGAAGAATTGGGGATGTAACAATGTATCTTGACTGGACGTATATCGTTCTCGTGCTGCCCGCCGTATTGTTTGCCATGTGGGCGAGCAGCCGCGTCAATTCCACCTTTGCAAAATACAAAAACACCCGCAATGTGCGCGGGCTTACCGGCGCTCAGGCCGCCCGCTGGGTGCTCGACCGCAACGGGCTGACGAATGTTCCCATAGAGCACATTCAGGGCTCGCTGACCGATCACTATGATCCCTCGGCAAACGTCGTGCGGCTCAGTGACGACGTTTACGGAAGCACCTCGTCAGTTGCGATAGGCGTCGCCTGTCATGAGGTCGGGCACGCGATCCAGCACGCAACAAATTACGTGCCCGTGAAGATCCGCACCGCCATAGTTCCCATCACCAACATCGGCGCTAAGATATCAATTCCTCTCATAATCCTCGGGCTTCTGCTGGCAAGCATGGGCGATATCTTCGTGATAATGGCGTATGTCGGCTGCGCCTGCTTCGGGCTGAGCACCATTTTCCAGCTCGTCACCCTGCCGACGGAGTTCAACGCTTCAAACCGCGCACTCAGGACCATCGAGGAGACGAATCTTTTGCAGGGCGAGGAATTCAAACAGGCAAAGCAGGTGCTTTCAGCAGCAGCGATGACTTATGTCGCGGCGCTTGCGGTGTCGCTTGCGCAGCTCCTGAGGTTTTTAGTCATAGTCGGCGGAAGAAGGAGGAATTAAACCATGGTAAAAAGAAACTCTGAACACAGAATCGACGTCGCCGAGGGTATGTTCGGCGGCAGCGGCGAAGTACAGTTTACACGCATAGCCGAGACCCCTGAGGACTTGTACGGCAAAGGCAGGGTGTTCTCCGTCGTGACCCTGAACAAGGGCTGCGAGCTGGGCTGGCATGTACATAAGGGCGACGGCGAGTATTATCATATACTCTCCGGCGAGGGCGAGTACAGCGACAACGGCGATATTGTGACCCTGAAGGCGGGCGACACGGCCTTCTGCCCCGAAGGTGAGGGACATTCCATCGCAAACCGCGGCGACGAGCCGCTCGTATTCATCGCGCTTGTCGTGTATAAATAGCAAAAAAGAAAGACTTGAAAAACTTCAAGTCTTTCTTTTTACGTTTCTTCGCGCCATTTGCGGTAGCGCCTGAGCTCGGTGTCTACGCACAGCTCAAGCACGAGGTTTATTATGAGCGCATCATCTATGAAGCCCAGGACGGGGACCCCGTCCGGTATGAGGTCTATGGGGCTTACAAGATACGCCACTATTGCCAGCGAGCCCGCGAGCACCGCGAAAGGCAGCTTTTTATACCTGCCGTGATAATAGTCGTTGAGCATTGAAACGACGTCCTGCACGTCGGCTATGGAATCTCCCACGAGCGGAGCGGATTTAAGCGGCTCCAGCTTCCCGCTCGCCCTGCTCAGGAGCTCAAGGACGCTGCCCGTGCCTTTTGACACAGCCAACGCTCCCTTTTTTATCGATATCATTGGTTTTTCCCCCTGTGAGCTTATTGACCCTATGATATCACACGCACACCATTTTTCAAGTACCAAAATCATCATGCGGCATTTCATACAAAAACCGCGCAGGGCCCCGCTGCGGCTATGTCTAATATCGAGAAATGTAAAAACACACTGGATTTTAATGTTTCTATGAGTTATAGTTATATTGCAGTAATGTCGGCTGTAACATTGTATATAGGAGAAAATAACATTGGGCGTTTCAAATGTACTTGAGCTGCTGGGCGGCGTTGCCCTGTTCCTCTTCGGCATGGCGCTTATGGGCGACAGCCTTAAAAAAGTCGCGGGCAACAAGCTGGAGCTCATTCTTTTTCGCCTCTCAAGCACCCCACTGAAGGGTATTCTGCTGGGCACCGGAGTAACCGCGGTCATCCAGTCCTCATCCGCCACCTCCGTTATGGTCGTCGGCTTCGTGAACTCAGGTATGATGAAAGTGCGTCAGGCCATCGGCGTTGTAATGGGCGCCATTATCGGCACCAGTATCACCGGCTGGATCATCTGTCTGTCCGATCTCGGCGGCGGATCCTCCGGATGGCTTGAGCTTCTGTCCACCGACACCCTCACCGCGGTCATCGCCGTTATCGGCATAATACTGCGGATGTTCTCCGGCAGCAGCACTAAAAAGCACGTTGGCGAGATCCTGCTGGGCTTCGCGGTGCTGATGTTCGGAATGAAGGCCATGAGCAACTCGGTTTACGAGCTGCGCTCAAGCGAGGCCTTTATCAATATGCTCACAACGTTTTCAAATCCACTGCTGGGCATCCTGCTCGGCCTTATTTTCACCAGCGTGATCCAGAGCGCCTCCGCCGCAGTCGGCATCCTGCAGGCTCTGGCTGTCACCGGAGCCATACGCTTCGACATTGCCCTGCCCATTATAATGGGTATCGCCATCGGCGCTGCTGTCCCCGTTCTGCTTTCCGCGCTCGGCGCGAGCGCCGACGGCAAGCGCACCGCCCTTTCATATCTGCTGGTCGATACCCTGGGCGTCATTGTTTTCAGCGCAATTTTCTACACTCTCAACGCCGTGGTCGATTTTTCCTTCATGTCGATTTCCATGACAACGGTGAGCCTTGCGCTTCTGAACACCGTGTTCCGCTTTGTGATCGTTTTGATCCTTGCTCCTTTCATCCCGCAGCTTGAAAAGCTCGGCCGCCTTATCATCCGCGATAAGACCTCCGGCGGCGAGGAGCTTCAGGACTTTGAACGGCTCGAGGAGCGCTTCCTCAATCACCCCGCTCTTGCTGTTGAGCAGAGCCGCCTTACCGTGAACGCCATGGCCAAAAAGGCCAAGGAAAATCTGTTTGGTGCGTTCGCGCTCATCGACGCTTACAGCGTCGAGGGCTTTGACCATGTGAATCATCTTGAGGATATCGTCGATAAGTACGAGGATAAGCTCGGCACCTACCTCATCCATATAACCAGCCGCGAGCTCAATTCCGAGCAGAACGGCGCGGTTGGAAAATACCTGCACACCATAAACGACTTTGAGAGAATTTCCGACCATGCGCTGAACATCGCCGAATGTGCAAAGGAGCTGCACGACAAGGAGATCACATTCTCCGCCCAGGGCGAAAAAGAGCTCAAGGTGCTCGTCTGCGCCGTGAGCGAGATCGTCGGAACCGCCGTCGGCGCGTTTGTCGATAACGATATCGAGCGGGCGTACCGGGTCGAGCCTCTCGAGGAGCTCATAGACAATCTCTGCGACGAAATGAAGATGCACCACATCGACCGTCTGCAGAAGGGTATCTGTACGCTGCACCACGGCTTTGTGTTCAACGACCTGCTTACTAACCTCGAGCGTGTTTCCGACCACTGCTCAAACATCGCTGTGGCAATGATCGAGCTTGAGTCCGAAAGCTTCGACGCCCACGAATACATAAACAGTCTCATCGAGGTGCGCTCCCACTGCTTTGATGAGTATTACGAGGAATACAGCAAAAAATACGTGCTGTGATTTGATACGCCATAAGATAAGACTCTCCCGAAGATTTGACCCGGGAGAGTCTTTTTATTAACAGTATGTTTACATTTTGCTGTACATATGGTATACTATCCCAGCGCATCAAGACTTTCGTACTTTGTCGCATTTGAGGATATTATCGTTGTAGGTAAAACAGAAAAACGGAGATAAAGCGATGAGCAGATCGAAAAACCTGATATTATTTATTGCATCGATGGTCATTTTCGGCACGAACGGCCTGATTGTCGCCAACATCTCCCTCGGCAGTGCAGAGATTGTACTTATGAGGACGTTCCTCGGCTCGCTTTTTCTGCTTGCCATAGTGCTTGTCAAGCGGAGCTTCAGCTTTGCCGACCTCAAGGCCGACCTTGTCCCTGCGACGATAGGCGGCGCGGCGCTGGGTCTTAACTGGGTTCTGCTGTTTTCCGCCTACAGGAGCGCGGGCGTCGGGCTGTCCACGCTTACATATTACTGCGGCCCCATTATCGTACTCGCCCTCTCCCCCGTTCTATTCAAGGAAAAGCTCACATGGAACAAGCTTCTTGCCATAGCCGCCGTGGCTGTGGGTATGTTCTGCATCACAGGCGACATTGAGCCCGGCTCCGATGTACAGACGGGGCTTCTGTTCGGCGGCGGCGCGGCATTGCTGTACGCGTCTCTTATCGTCGCAAACAAGCGCGTGAAGCGGCTGTCGGGGCTCAACTGCGCCATGTATGAGCTCATCGTGGCCTTTTTTGTGGTGCTTATCTATCTTCTCGCCTCGAACGTGAAGCTGCCCGTCATCCCCGCCGCGGAGGATATCGTATGGGTGCTTGCCATCGGCCTTGTGAACACGGGGCTTGCGTATTATCTGTATTTTTCCTCGCTGCAGAAGCTTTCCGGCCAGACGGTCGCGCTCGTGTGCTATATCGACCCGCTCACGGCGCTGCTTGTCTCCGTAGCTTTCCTCGGCGAGAAGCTGCTCGGGGTGCAGATAGCGGGCGCGGTGCTTATCCTCGGAGGAGCCTGCCTCGGTGAACTGAAATTCAAAAAAACTGAAAATATAAAATAGCTTTTCGGAGGTATTCATTTATGCTTATTGCACTCATTGTTGTCCTCGCCCTCAGCTGTCTTTTCTGCGGCGTCCGCTTCATTAAAGCCATGGAAGCCGACGATCAGGAAAAGGCCACGGTTTTAAAGGGACTCACAACGATCTGCTGCATCCTTATCGCCCTTATCGCATATTTCATGACCTCGCTTCCCAAGTTCGCTCTTCTCGTCATCCTCGGCCTCATCTTCGGCTTTATCGGCGATGAGCTGCTGGCGCTGCGCTTTGTTTACACGAAAAAGTTCAGCGCATTCTTCCTCAGCGGCGCTTTGGCTTTTCTGATAGGCCATATTTTCTATCTTATCGCCCTGTACGGACTTGCGCCCAGGGCCTGGATGCTGAGTGTTCCCCTCACGCTCGCCGCCCTCGCGGCAGAGTTTATAAACTCCAAAAAGCACAGCCTTGACATGGGAAAGCTGTTCCTGCCCCTCGGCTTTTATGCTGCCGTTGTGTGCTTCATGGGCTGCTCCGCCGTCGGCGTGTGCGTTTTCCGTTTTAATTTCGGCACCCTGCTGTTTGCCGTGGCCGGACTTTGCTTCATAGCCAGCGACAGTATCCTGTCCGTCCAGTGCTTCAGCGACCACCCTACAAACACGAAAAACCGCGTGCTGCACATTTTCTACTGGGCCGCCCAGCTTCTCATAGCCCTCAGCCCGATATTTATAAAGTGAGCCGGCACCAAAAACTGCGTACCCGATTTGGGTACGCAGTTTTAATGTTCATTCGTTTATCTCAAGCACTTCGGAAAGTCTATCAATCAGGCCGTCGATGTCACCACTTACAACGGTCGCTTCCCGCTCTTCAGTATCCCACGATACCGTGAGCTGATCGAGCATCTGCTGTATCTCCGGACGCGCGGGGTCGCTACCCTGCACATTGGCAAGCAGATTGCACATGCGCAGGAGCTTTATGTTGTCGCCGTTGTCCGGCACATTGCAGCGCTCGGAAAGAACCCTGAGAACCGCCGTTGCATCTTCCCACATATCCTCGCTCTCGATGTCCGGCATCAGCCTACAGTAGAACATGGCGCTGTTAAACTCCAGAAATTCGCTATCCTTGATGACCTTGTTCTGCTTTATGCAGACTATTCCGACCACTATCAGAGCTACTGCAAGTATTACCGAGACTACGGGCAATGCTTTTTTCAAAGTTACAACCTCCCTTAATCAAAACACAAGTGTATAATAAAACGTTCCAGTTGCCTGGATATGAGTAAAGTTTAACCGTTCCTGTGGGAGTAGGCGTCACGCCATTGCTATTAAGGAACAGATATAATACTACTAAATTCTTCCTGCCGCGTACCTTACTGTTTTGCTGAACTGCTGTCTTAATTAAGGTTATACATCACCATCCTTTCTGCTTTTAAAAGCGTCAGTCCGTATTAATTTGCCTTTTTTGTAATATTTTATCATGAACTTGAAGCGATTGTCAAGCATATATCAGAATATATCAAAAAACCGCCACCCGATAAGGTGACGGTTTGAATTTAATCATTTATGACCTCAAGCCCCTGCATATGGCGGCGCATCATGTCAAAAGCATAGTTGCCGGAAACGCGGCGGACATAGCTGCGTGTCCTGCGGTCGCCGACGTGCAGCTCACGAACGAAGGTGCCGTCGGCGGTGGCAAGCGCCACGAACACCGTGCCTACCTCGTGCACGCCGTCGCCGTCGGGGCCGGCAAGGCCGGTCACTCCGACGCCCATATCGCTGCCCATTAGCGCTCTCACGCGCTCGGCCATTTCCTTTGCTACCTCGAAGCTCACCGCGCCCTTTTCCTCAATGAGCGCGGGGTCGATGCCGAGAAGCCTGGACTTTGCGCCGTTTGTGTAGGTCGTGACTCCGCCGAGGAAAAACTCGCTGGCTCCTGCTATGTCGGTAAAGCGCTTTGCTATCTCGCCGCCGGTGCAGCTTTCCGCTGCGGAGAAGGTCATTTTCTTCTCCCTTAAAAGCTGCATCACCCGCTCCTCGACGCTCTCAAGGTCGATGCCGAACACAACGTCGCCGAGCACAGAGCATACGTGGTCGATGACGGGCTTCATCATCTCCTCCGCCTCCTCAACGCTGCCGGCTTTCGCCGTTATCTGGAGCAGGCAGTCGCTCTCCTTGGCGTAGGGGGCCATGGTGGGGTTTGTCATGGCGTTCATCTCGTCGCGGAAAAGCTGGTCGAGGGCGCTTTCGGACATACCGAAAACATGGACGGCGTGGGAAACGATCTGCTCATCGGAAAGGGAGCGCAGATACGGCATCGCGCAGGTGCGGAACATGGCGTTGCACTCCTTGGGAGGCCCTGGCATCATGATGACCGTCGTACCGTCCTTTTCAAAGGCGCAGCCGGGAGCCGTTCCCCAGTCGTTGTGGAAAACGGTGCAGCCCTCCGGCAGCATGGCCTGCTGGAGATTGTTCTCCGTCATCTCCCTGCTGTAGCCGCGGTTGGTGAGATAATCGTAAAGGCAGGCCTTTTCGTATTCATTCATTTTGAGCTCAAGCCCGAAGGCTTTTGCGAGAAGCTGCTTCGTAAGATCGTCGCAGGTCGGCCCGAGGCCGCCGGTGGAGATGATTATATCCGCCCTGCCGCGGGCGATATCGATGCACTCGGCAAGCCGCTGCGGGTTATCCCCCACCACGGTGTGATATTTTACGTTTATTCCTATCTCCGACAGCATGAGGGATATGTCCCGAGCGTCGGTGTTCGTCGTATGGCCGAGAAGTATCTCTGTGCCGACGGAGAGTATCTCCGCATTATATACCCTGTTCATTGTCCCACCTTTATCCTTTCAATGCCGCTTAGCGCCTCGTCAACGAGGCCCTCGATATCCAGCACCGACTCGAGCGCCGCGACCTCATGCACCTTGGGTTTTGTCTTGGGGTGCTTGGGTGTGAACACGGTGCAGCAGTCCTCATAAGGCAGGATGGACGTATCAAATGTGCCTATCCTGCGGGCGAGCCGCACTATCTCCTCCTTGTCCATACCGATGAGCGGCTGCAGCACGGGCAGCTCCGTCACCGCCTGAGTCGAGGCCATGGCCTCCATGGTCTGGCTTGCAACCTGTCCGAGGTTTTCGCCGGTGACGATGGCTTTGGCTCCGTTTGCCTCGGCTATCCTCTGGGCGATGCGCATCATGAATCTGCGCATGATGAGCGTGAAGTATTCCTCGGGGCACTTGGCGCGTATCTCCTCCTGAATGTGGGTGAAGGGCACCACCTCGATCGTCATCGCTCCGCAATAGACCGTAAGCAGCTCGGCAAGCTCCACGACCTTCTGCTTCGCCTGCTCGGAGGTATAGGGGAAGGAGAAAAAGTGCACGGGTATAAGGCGCACGCCGCGCTTTGCTATCATATACGTCGATACCGGACTGTCGATGCCGCCGGACAGCAATGTCACGCCCACGCCGTTGCAGCCGACGGGCATACCGCCCGCGCCGGGGGTGGGAGCCGCGTGGACATAGGCCGCCAGATCGCGTATCTCAACGTGCACGGTCAGCTCCGGCTCGTGGACGTCCACGGCGCAGCCCGGGTAGGCCTCCGCCAGCTCGCCGCCGACGAACTGGGCAAGCTCGATGCTCGTCATGGGGAAGCGCTTATCGCTGCGCTTGCACTCGACCTTGAAGCTTCCCGCGCTGAGCATATCGTCCCGGAGATAGCTCACGGCAAGCTCCGCTATCTTCCGCGGCTCCTTTTCGCAGCCGGCGGCGCGGTTTACCGAGGCGATGCCGAACACCTTCGTCATAGCCTCGAAGGCCGCGTCCATATCGCTCGTATCGTCAACGGGCTCAATATAGGCCGTCGACTGCATCAGGTATGTCCTGAAATTTCCGATGCGCTCGAGGCGGCGCTTGATATTGCCCATGAGCTTCTGTTCAAAGGAGCGGCGGTTGAGGCCCTTGAGCACGATCTCGCCGAGCTTGAGAAGGATAATATCGTTTATCATGTGTTTTCTCCCGAAAAATTAATTGTTCAGTACAAGGGTCGATTATAGCACCGTTTTGAGCCGAACGCAAGAAATCCGCAGACCTACAGCCTGCGGACGCCTGAAATTTTGGCTCACAACACTTATATTATACAAGCCCCGAAACGCCTTGTCAACAAGTTAGGAGGGCGGTTTTGCAAAGTTCGGAGCCATGAACAAATTTCGCTCTTTAAATTCGTAAAGTTTGACTCTTGAAAAGCGCTCCCCGCCCTGCTATCATGTAATCAGAAAGGGTGATACCGATGTACAACTAAGAAGCCCTCATGAACCGGAGACAGTCCGGCAGTGAGGGAACGGCGCCGAAGTCAAAATATGAAGAGGACAGGAACACGCAGCATATCCCGCCTATGGGAAGTATAGATAATTAAGTGTTTTGATTTTATGTTCCGTTGACAGGCGGCGTCCATTCCGCAGAAAGAGAGGTAACCAATGATGTTAGATACTAAGAATTCAGAGAAATGACCCTTGACTGCTATAAAAAACGGTGTAAAGAAACCGCGCAGTCAAGGGTCATTTCGTTTTTATATGTGTTTTTGCGGCGCCGATGGGCGCTGTTTTTTTATGTCTGAGCCGGCTTACAGACCGTCCCTGAAATCGTAGGTGCGGTACTGTATCGCCTCGGCTATGTGCTCGGAGCCGATATCCTCAGCGCCCTCAAGATCGGCGATGGTGCGGGCTACGCGCAGGATGCGGTCGTAGCTTCTCGCGGTGAGCCCCATGCTGTCAAACGCCTGATGCATGAGCTCCTCGCACTCGGGCGTCAGGACACAGTATGTATTGAGCGCCTTCGTGTTCATGCCCGCGTTGCTTGAGATGTCCGTTCCGGCAAAGCGCTCCTGCTGGCGTGCTCTGGCCTTATTGACGCGCTTTTTTATCTCGGCCGAGCTCTCGGCCGGAGCGCGGTTTTTAAGCTCCTCATACTCCAGCGCCGGGGCCTCGACAATGATATCTATCCTGTCGAGCAGCGGGCCGGATATGCGGCTGTGATATGCGCGCACCTCGTTTACCGAGCAGCGGCAGCGTCCCGAGGGATGGCCGTACCAGCCGCATTTGCAGGGGTTCATCGCGCACACCAGCATGAAGTTTGACGGAAAGGTCTCGCTTCCGGCGACGCGTGACACCGTCACCTCGCCGTCCTCTAAAGGCTGGCGGAGCACCTCCAGAACATCCTTGCGGAATTCCGGCAGCTCGTCAAGAAACAGCACGCCGTTATGGGCAAGGCTTATCTCGCCCGGGCGCGGCACGGTGCCGCCGCCGGACAGAGCCGTGGGCGAAACGGTGTGGTGCGGAGCGCGGAAGGGCCTTGTCGCAATGATGGGGTTATTCTTCCCCGTCAGTCCCGCAACGGAGTATATCTCCGTTGAGCGCAGCATCTCCTCCTTCGTCATATCCGGAAGTATGCCGGGCAGGCGCTTGCTCATCATGCTCTTGCCCGCGCCCGGCGGGCCGACCATGAGAATGTTATGCCCTCCCGCGGCGGCGATCTCCATCGCGCGCTTGACGTTCTCCTGGCCCTTGACGTCGGAAAAGTCGGGATAGCGAAGATCGTCGGCGCACAGCTCCGGAGCCGCCATGGGCTTTATGAGAAACTCGCCGCGCAGATGCGCTATCAGCTCCGAGACGTTTGCCACGGGGTATACGGCTACGCCGTCGGCATACGCCGCCTCCTGCGCGTTGTCCGCCGGAACGAAAAGCTCCCTCACGCCCTCCCGCGCAGCGGCGACAGCCATGGGCAGCGCGCCGTTTACCGGACGCAGCTCACCGTTGAGGGACAGCTCGCCGAAAAACGCGGTATGGGGCCTGGGCTGCTTTATTATGCCCGTCGCCGCGAGGATGCCCAGCATTATCGGCAGGTCGTACACCGTGCCCGCCTTTTTGGTATCGGCGGGCGCAAGGTTCACGGTGACGCGGCTGACGGGGAATTTGAAGCCGTTTGATTTTATCGCGGCACGCACCCTTTCGCGGGCTTCCTTGACCGCCGTGTCCGGCAGGCCGACGATATCAAAGTTCACAAGCCCGTTGGAGACGAACACCTCCACCGAGACTCCGTAGCCGCCGACACCCTTTACGCCGAGGGACCTTATTGTAGCTAACATCAAAAATCACCCGCCTTGGCTCCAGGCTTTATCACTCTTCCTCTTCGCAGGTCACTGCGATGTGCAGCTCGTCAAGCTGTTTCTGCTCAACGCCGGAGGGAGCGCCCATCATGATATCCTGAGCGTTCTTGTTCATGGGGAAGGGTATTATCTCGCGGATGGAGTCCTCGCCGGCAAGCAGCATGACCATGCGGTCGACGCCCGGGGCGATGCCCGCATGAGGGGGAGCGCCGTAGCAGAAGGCGTTGTACATGGCGGGGAACTTGGCCTTGACGTCGTCCTCACCGAGGCGCACCATCTCAAAGGCCTTTATCATTATCTCGGGATCGTGGTTACGCACAGCGCCGGAGGACAGCTCCACGCCGTTGCAGACCAGATCGTATTGATACGCGGTGATCGTGAGGGGATCTATCTCGCCGCGCTCGGCCTTCTCGAGGATCTCAAGGCCGCCGTTTGGCATGGAAAACGGGTTATGGCAGAACTCAAGCTCGCCGGACTCCTCGCCGATCTCGTACATGGGGAAATCAACGATCCAGCAGAACTCATAGCGCTCCTTGTCCATATGTCCGGGCACTGCGGCGCCGAGCATCTTGCGCATGACGCCTGCGGTCTTCTGCGCCGCGGCCTTTTTGCCCGCGGTGACGCCCACGAGGCAGCCGGGCTTGAGGTCAAGCTTCTCGGTAAGCTGTTCTTTTCTGTCCTGAAGGAACTTTGCAACGCCGCCTGCAAGCTCGCCCTTTTCGTCTACCTTGAACCAATAGGGCTTTGCGCCAGCCTGCACCTCAACATCGGCGCAGAGCTTGTCTATCTGCTTGCGGGTCAGCTCGCAACCGCTTACAACAATCGCCTTGACGGTGCTGCCCTCGGCAAAGGGCGGAAATTCCGTGCCCTGAACAAGCTCGGTTATATCCTCGACAACGAGGTCTATGCGCAGGTCGGGCTTATCCGAGCCGTATCTTTCCATGGATTCTTCAAAGCCGATGCGTCTGAACGGAGCCTCGCTTGCTATATCATAGGTACCGTATTTTGCGAAAATGGGAGGCAGGACATCCTCGATGACCGCAAAAACGTCATCCTGACAGGCGAAGGACATCTCCATATCGAGCTGATAAAACTCACCCGGGGAGCGGTCGCCGCGCGCGTCCTCGTCCCTGAAGCAGGGGGCTATCTGGAAATAGCGGTCAAAGCCCGAGGTCATGAGCAGCTGCTTGAACTGCTGGGGTGCCTGAGGCAGGGCGTAGAACTTGCCCGGGTGCTTCCTTGCGGGGACAAGATAGTCCCTTGCGCCCTCGGGAGAGGAGGCGGTGAGTATGGGGGTCGTGATCTCAAGGAAGCCGTGCTCCGTCATGGCCTTGCGCAGGGCGGCAACAACATTGCAGCGCAGGATGATATTCTGCTTGACCGCGGGATTGCGCAGGTCGAGATAGCGGTACTTCAGTCTCGTGGTCTCGTCGGCCTCGCGGCTGCGGTTTATCTCGAACGGCAGCTCGTTATAGCGACAGCGGCCGAGCACCTCGATATTCTCGGGCACGACCTCGATATCGCCGGTGGCCTGCCTGGGATTTTTGCTGTCGCGCTCGCGCACGGTACCCTCAACGGAAATAACGCTTTCCTTGTTGATGCCCTTGACTGTCTTCATCATATCCTCGGTCTCGACAACCACCTGAGTGGTGCCGTAGAAATCGCGGACGACGACAAACGCGAAATTCTGGCCGACCTCGCGGACATTTTCCATCCAGCCGACTATTTTAACCTTTTCTCCGACATTCTCGATGCGGAGCTCATTGCAGGTATGTGTACGGGACTGTGTCATATATATGCCTCCATTATTCCTTGATGACCGCCGCAAGTGCGCGCTCATCCATAGCATTCTTAATAAACGCAGCAGCCGCCTCGGGGCTGAGTTTCTGCTGCACGCCGCTGAGCATATCCTTCACGGCAACGACGCCCTCGGCTATCTCATCCTCACCGATGAGCACGACATAGGGTATGCCGAGCTTGTCGGCATAGCTCATTTTCGCCTTGAATTTCTTCTTCTCGCAGTAAAGCTGGGTGCGCACGCCCGCGTCACGCAGGACGGTCGCGGCGGAGATGGCGCAGCCGAGCTCCTCCGTCATCGGAATAACGAGCGCGTCCGCCGGAGCGGAGACAGTCTCATCCGACAGCAGTCCCTGCTCGTTGAGAACATAGAAAAGCCTTGTAAGACCGATGGAGATACCCACGCCGGGCAGCTTCTTATCGGTGTAATACCCTGCAAGATCGTCGTATCTGCCGCCGGAGCAAATGGAGCCTATCTCCGGATGCTCTGTCATCTCGGTCTCGTAGACGGTTCCGGTGTAGTAATCCAGACCGCGGGCGATGGACAGGTCAACGGCGAAATTCTCCTCGGGAATGCCGAAATCCGAGAGATATTTTGTTACCGTTATGAGCTCCTCAAGCCCCTCGTCGAACAGCTCGTTCATGCCGCGATAGCGCTCAAGACCCGCGATGACCTCGGCGTTGGTTCCGGATATCGCCATGAAATCCATAACGTCGTCTGCCTTGTGGGAGAACATATGGAGCTCGTCCATCAGAAGCTGGCGCACCTTGACGGCGCCTATCTTGTCGAGCTTATCGACGCAGCGCATGATATCGCCCGCTTTTTCGGACATACCGGCAAGCGCGTAAAAGCCGTTTAACAGCTTGCGGTTATTGACCTTGATCTTGAATTTTTTAAGTCCGAGCTCGGTAAAGGTGCGGTAGATTATCGCGGGGATCTCCGCCTCGTTTATGATATCGAGCCTGCCGTCGCCGATGATGTCGATATCCGCCTGATAAAACTCGCGGAAGCGGCCGCGCTGGGCGCGCTCGCCCCGGTACACCTTACCGATCTGATAGCGGCGGAATGGAAAGCTCAGATTTGCGTAGTTCGCGGCGACATACTTCGCCAGAGGCACGGTCAGGTCAAAGCGCAGGGCAAGGTCACTGTCGCCCTTGCTGAATCTGTATATCTGCTTTTCGGTCTCTCCGCCGCCCTTTGCAAGGAGCACCTCCGCCGATTCGATCACCGGCGTATCCAGCGGCGTAAAGCCGTAGACCGAGTAGCTCTTCCTCAGGGTCTCCATCATTTTTTCCATCTTCATCTGATCCGCGGGGAGCAGCTCCATGAAGCCTGAAAGCGTGCGGGGCGCAACTTTTGCCATATGCTTTATTTTCCTTTCAACAGCTAAATGCTGTTATCACAAAGGGCGATAACAGCATTTGAATTTGAGTTTACGGGTGGAATTTACTTCCGCTTGGGATTTACGATATTACGCCAGTCAAGGTCGCCGCGGCGCAGTCCCTGAACAAGCACCTCCGCCGTTGCGGCGTTGGTGGCGAAGGGTATCTGATACTGGTCGCACAGGCGCTCTATCTTGTTGATGTCGTCAAAGCCGTTCGGATTCTGCGGGTCGCAGAAGAACAGCACAAGGTCTATCTCGTTATAAGCGATCCTCGCGCCTATCTGCTGGGCTCCGCCCTGGTCGGCGTGGAGATACAGGGTGACCGGCAGCCCCGTGGCTTCAGATACAAGCTTTCCGGTCGTGTTCGTGGCGCAGACGGAATGCTCGGCCAAAATACCGCAGTATGCAATGCAGAACTGAACCATCAGCTCCTTTTTCCTGTCGTGTGCCATGAGTGCGATATTCATATCTTTACCCCTCTTCTCCTGTTATTTCAATAATGTATTATATACAATTATAAGCTGTCTTTCAACGTATTTTTAATTAAAAAATCGTTTTTCGCTTATTTCAGCAGCTCACCCTCGGTCTCGGTGATATCTGTGGCGGACTTGAGGCTGAAGTAGGCCTCGAGTATTTCCTGGGCAATGGGAGCGCAGTTTGCACCCGCGCCGCCCTTCTGGACAACAATGGCGATGGCGATCTCCGGATTGTCATAGGGTGCGTAGCAGATGAAGATACCGTCGTTTACGACGGTCTCGCCCTTCTGGGCGGTGCCGGTCTTGCAGGCAACGGTCGAGGCCGTGTAGCCGCTGAGCGTTGAAACTGCGACAAGGCGCATACCCTCATGTACCGCGTCCCAGTTGTACTGTGCGCTTTCGACCTTGCTTAGTATCTCATCCTCGCGTTCATACACATTCTCGCCGTAGTCATAGCTTCTGACGGATTTGAGGATGGACGCGCTGTGGCGCACGCCGTTATTGGCTACCGCGGCGCAGTATTCGGCAAGCTGCAGGGGCGTGAACATACTGTCGGACTGGCCGATGGCGGCCTGCATACTGTCGCCTATCGTCCAGGGCTCGCCGACGAGATCCATGTGGTTTTCGCGGTTTGCCATGTTGCCCTCGTTCTCGGGCAGCTCGATGCCCGTCGCCTCGCCGAGGCCGAAATTCCTTGCATATTTATTCAGCTTATCTATGCCCAGCTCATGACCGGCGGAGTAGAAGAAAATGTTGCAGGAATGCTGTATTGCCTGTGTCACGTTCAGATAGCCGTGAGTCAGCTTGTTCTGAGTGTATATCCAGCAGTAAGGCGCGTAGCCGTACTCGGCATAGCGGGTGAACTGGCCGGTACACTCTATCGTTGTCGCCGTGCTTATGATGCCCTCGGTCAAAGCCGCTATCGCCGTGCAGGGCTTGAAGGTCGAGCCCGGGGCGTACTGGCCGAACAGGGCGCGGTTGTAAAGCGGGTCGTTGTCCGCGGTCGATATCTCCTCGTACTTGTCCAGCAGCTCGCTGGGGTTATAGCTCGGCCAGCTTGCCAGCGCCAGCGGCTCGCCGGTATCGACCTTGACGACGGCTACCGCGGCGCCGTCTATCTCGTCGTCCTTTTCCTTATAGGTGCCGGCTGCGATCTGCTGCTCCTTTTGAGCCTGAAGCTTCTCGGTTATGCTCGCGATACCGTTTTCCAGCGCAAGCTCCGTGGCCTCCTGCAGGGCGATGTCTATCGTCAGATACACGTTGTCGCCGGGCTCCGGTTCCTTGGTATATTCGGTGCTTATGACCGTGCCGTCGGCCGCGGAGGTCGTACGCACCGTTCCGTCCGTGCCGTGGAGGTATTTTTCAAAGGCGTACTCGGCGCCGGTCTTGCCGACCTTAGCGTCGCCGGAGTAGCCGAGAGCCTCGTACTTTGCGGCCTCCTCGTCGTTCATGAGGCTCGTGTAGCCGAGGATGTGCGCGGCAGCCTCGGTGCTGTATTCGCGCACAAAGGACTCCTTGATGTTGACGCCTTCTATATTGTTCTCGCGGATGGTGGCGATGAGCTTCATATCCGCGTCCTCAACGAAAATATAGTCCGAGGTGTTTATCAGGTAGCGGACGTTCACTGCATAGCGCACGCCTGCGATTATCCTCGCCTCCTCGGCGGTGTAGTTGCTGTCGATCTTATAGCGGGTGCGCATACTCGACAGCAGCTCTACTGCGCTGGCGTTCTCGGGAACATTATTCTCCTTCATATAAGCGTCGAGCCTCGCCTGATCCTGAGCGCTTACATCCTCGAACTCAAACGGCGGCTCTGTGGTTATGGGCAGATCGTCGATATAATCGTCGCCGTACTCGCGGATAAGGTTGACAAGACGCAGTATCGTAGCGTTTGAATCGACGCTGTTGTCGTTCGGGAACAGCTCGTCGGTGTTTATCGTGAGGTTATAGCAGGATTTGTTGGTCACGAGCACCCTGCCGTAGCGGTCGAGGATATTTCCTCTGGCCGCGGTGACGGTGCTGGTGGTCACCATATTGTTGCGGCTTTCCTCGTAATATTTCTCGCCCTCGATTATCTGGAGCTTATACAGAGCGACCAGATACACTATGAGCAGAACCGCGAAAACCGCCGCGAGTATTATTAATCTGTCTTTCTTGATAACATTCATGGGGTATCCTCATAAAACGGGAGCTTATCTTCGCATTACGCTCTGGCTGTTTCTGAACGGCAGATACAGCAGCATGACAGGCAGTATCGAAAGCAGCGTCTGCAGCAGCACCGTGACAAGGCCGGCAACGATCTCAGTTCCGCCTGATATGAGCGCTGCAGCAAGCTGGACAAGCCCCGTCAGAAGTATCGCCGCGGTGCTGAATATCATAAAGGCGAAAAAGCTCTTGTTTATATAAAACTCGGAGGCAAGTCCCGCGCCGAAGCCGATCATCGGGAACAGTATCGTGAACAAAACGGTGGTCTCCGGGAAGGACATATCGGTGAACAGGCCGAGAAAAATGCCGAAGACCGCACCGCGCACGCCGCCGAGATATATGCCCGCCGCGACCGCCGCAGCAGGTATTATAAAGCCCTTCGCTCCGAAAATGCTTATTTTGGAGAACAGAAGGCTCTGCAGCAGCATGACAAGCATCATATACACCGCGTATTCAAGAATCACGCGGAGCTTTTTCCATTCCAGATGCTGAAAAATCCTGTTGAGCAATTATTCCACCACTTCAAAATCTTTTACTACAAAAACCTGAACGAGCGCGTTGAGGTCGCAGCCGGGCTCGACCATGCCGTACTCGATCTGGCCGCCGGCCTCGGTCTGTACGGACTTTATCGTACCTATCACAAGGCCCTGCGGGAACGCACCGCCCGAGCCGGAGGTCATGACCGTGTCGCCGCTGAAGATCTGGGCTCCGTCGGCAAGATAGCTGAGCTTCACGCAGCCGTCCTGCATCATGGCAAAATCGCCCACCAGCAGTCCGGAGGCGCCGTTTTCGGCCACCAGCGCGCCGATATTGGTGTTCAGGTCTATGACCGTGCACACGGTCGCCCATGTGGTGCCGACCTCTGTCACCTGTCCCACCATCACGCCGTATTCGGTGATAACGCAGTCGCCGACGGCGATGTCGCTGCTCTTGCCCTTACTTATCGTGAACGAGTGCGACCAGTTGGAGGTCGTCCACGCGACGACCTTTGCCGATTCAAGGGTCATGTCGCTGTGCTTTTCCTTGAACTCCAGAAGCTGGCGGAAGCGCTCGTTCTCCTCGATGGCCGCAGCGCCGTTTCTCGCCTGCTCCTGAGCCTCGGTCAGCTCTGCGCGCAGGCGCTCGTTTTCCGCGACGAGCTGGTCATATTCATACAGGTAGCCGTATATGCCCTCGAGCCACTCGGAAAGGGAGCTGACCATCCTCTGGACGGGAGCCTTGACCGTGCCGCTCACGTTCTGGATAAGTCCGGCGTTGCCCTTGAGCAAGTACGCTCCCGCTCCGACGACGAGTGCTATGACAAGCACGATGACGCCCAGCTTTATTCCGTTTTTCTTCAGATACTGTTTAACATTCAAAGCAGCCGCACCCCGATCGTCTTCAGCATTTTTCCGAGTCTGCACAGCGGCAGACCCATCACGTTGAAATAATCGCCTTCTATCCTTTCCACCATAAGCGCCGCCCTTCCCTGGATGCCGTAGGCTCCCGCCTTATCCATGGGGTCGCCGCTGGCGACATACGAGTCTATCTCCTCCGCCGAAAGCTCGCGGAAGAAAACCTTTGTACATTCAGCCTCGCAGAGGGTATTCTCACCCAGCATGACCGTGACTCCCGTGTACACCTCGTGGGACCTGCCCGACAGGGCCGAGAGCATCGCGCGGGCGTCGGCCTCATCCTTCGGCTTTCCGAGGACTCTGCCGTCGAGATATACTATGGTGTCAGCCGCGATTATGAGCCCTCCGGCGAACTGCCGGGCGACCTCCCCGGCCTTGGCCCGGGACAGGGCCTTCACGATATCCGCGGGTCCCGCGTCCTCCGGCGCCGTTTCCTCGCCTTTGGCGGGGCACACCGTGAAGCTCAGCCCCAGTGTATTCAGAAGCTCACGCCGCCTCGGTGAGCCCGATGCAAGTATTATTTCCATATCAGTCAACGCCTCTGTAGTACAGGCCGCGGGTCAGATCATTAGGCTGATAATCGCCCTCGCCCTTATATCTTTTGGCCACCTGGACGCACTCTCTTGCGCCCTCCGTGGTGAACATCAGTCTTATTCCCCAGAGCCCCGCTCCGTAAAGATCGTCCGTCTTGTCGGCCATGAACAGCTTACGCGAGTTGTAGATCACGTTGCGGTGGTCAAACTCCCGCACCACCGGAAAGACAGAGCCCATGCGGTCGGAAAGCTGCGCCGGCTTCTGGCAGCTGCACGCTCCTGCGCTGCGGCTTATGACGCACTGGTCGGAGACCATGAGCGGCAGCCGCCCGTAAACTATCAGCTCTGTGTCCACGGTCTTTGCCATGTCCCTGATCTGAGCCATGCGCATCTCAAAGGATGCAGTCGCGGACAGGAAGCTCATCCTGCCGGCCATTTCAAGCGAGTAGGAGTTGAACACGTTCATGCCGAAATCGGCTCTTATCTTCATCCCCGCCTTACGTGCGAGTCTGATGTGTCCGACATTGCCCAGCAGAGCCTCATTCACGCCGCGCTCATTGAGCCGCCGGAGCATTTTGAAAACGGTCTCCGTCTGGTCGTCGGTTATGACCCTGGGCAGCACCGCGACGGCTTTGGCTCCGCGCTCTGTAAAGAGCTTTACCTTATCGAAGCTTTCGTCCATCAGCTGCACGGGAACGTAGATGTAGTCCGGACGCAGCTCGGCGAGCTCCTCGGAAAGCTGCTCTGCGGAAAGCACCTGATAAATGGTAACGGGATCTGACACGGGAGCCCTGCCCTTGGGAAGCTCCGGCATCGGCAGGCTTGCCCGCTGAGGCGGCACAGCGCGTTTTTCGTTCATTGCGGTGACGAGCTTGCGCCGCAGCTCGTTTATTGTGGAAACAGGAAGGTACAGGCCGTCTTGCACCCTGCATTGTGCGTCGACGCAGTAGTAGGGCGTACCGCCGGTTTTACGGAGCTGGTTGCTGAGCGCCTCGGCGCTTGTTGGCTGGCGTATCGCTTTATCAGGCTCGGCTCCGAAAGCCACGACCTTGTTTCCCCTGTCGTCTATGGCAGCGGCCTTGACCGCTTCGCCGTTATTGACGACGGCATAAAAGCGGATAGGGACGCGGCGCAGCTCGCTGTCGATGTATCCCTTTCGGGCGTCGGCAAACATGCGCTCGGCGTTCCTGTCCGGCTCGCCGCGCACGCCGTACATATCCTTTTTATCGCCGTCAAAATAGCCCTGTGTGAAGCCTCCGCGCGAGAAAGCGTCCTCAAGGGTCTCTATCTCGTCGGGAGTCGGGGCTCTGTGCTCCTTTATGACCTTTGAGTAGACGCCCGTGACTATGCCGGTGTATTCGGGGCGCTTCATGCGTCCCTCGATCTTGACGCAGGCGACGCCGGCGTCCTCGATCTCGCGGAGCCTGTCCACAAGGCAGTTGTCCTTGAGCGACAGCGGGTGGCTGTCCTCAAGGCGGCCGCCCATGGTGTATTCCATGCGGCAGGGCTGGGCGCACATACCGCGGTTGCCGCTGCGCCGCCCGATGAGTGAGGACATATAGCACTGCCCCGAATGGCAGAAGCACAGCGCGCCGTGGACAAAAATCTCGGTCTCTATCGGTGAACGCTTTGTGATGAATTTTATCTGCTCAAGCGACAGCTCCCTGGCGAGCACGGCGCGGGTAAGGCCCATTTCGGCCGCCGCCTCGACTCCGGCAAGATTGTGGATACTCATCTGCGTGCTGGCGTGGAGCGGTATGTCGGGCAGAGCCCGCCTCAAGACGGACAGCAGCCCCAGATCCTGCACCAGTATCGCCGAAGCGCCCAGCTCCGACACCCTGCGGGCCAGACTGACCGCTTCCTCCATCTCCCTGTCGCCCACCAGCGTGTTCATGGTGACATAGACCTTGCAGTCTCTGATGCGGCAGTAGCGCACTGCCCTTTCAAACTCCTCGTCGCTGAAGTTTTTCGCACCCCGGCGGGCATTGAAGTTTCCAAGTCCCATATACACGGCGTCCGCGCCGTTCTGAACCGCGGCTATGACCGCCTCCGGAGAGCCGGCCGGCGAAAGCAATTCGAGCATATCCATACCTCTGGCATTTTATATAATAAGTAATTATACCACAAACAAGGCTATTGCTACAAGTCAAAATTGATGATATAATCTCTGATGTACGGTGATCTCGCCGTTATGCGCAAAATCGGGCCGAAAAACGGCTCGCCTGTGCTTTCATAAGTATATTCCACGCGGCTGAATACTGTGTAAACAATGCGTAAATTAACTCAAAAGATATCCTGCGGAGCGTCGATATGCCTAAGCCTGAGCAAAACTTAATACCACCAGGAGCGGCCGACAGGCTCATAGCCGCTCACGACGGCGACGTCGCCCTGCTGTACATCTGGCTCAGCCGCGCCGAGCGCTTTGACGCAGACAGGGCCGCACGAGAGCTGTGCCGCACGGCGGCGGAGATAAATTCCGCCTATGAAAAGCTGTGCCGCATGGGGCTTTCAGGCGCAAAGCCCGCCGAAGCGCCGCAGCGGAAGCTGCCCCCCGCCGAGGAGCTTCCCGAGTATACCGCCGAGGACATCGTGAAGCGCTCCGAGGCCGACGGCGGCTTCAAGGCCGTTGTCAGGGAGGCTCAGCGCAAGCTCGGCAGAGCCCTTTCCACCGCCGATCTGAAGATCCTGTTCGGTATCTATGATTATCTTGCCCTGCCGCCCGACGTTATCTTCATGCTCCTGACCTATTGCGTCGACCTTTTCGCCGAAAAATACGGCCCCGGCAGGCTGCCCTCGATGCGCAACATCGAGAAGGAGGCCTATTCATGGGTCAACAAGGAGATACTTACCCTCGAACAGGCCGATGAATACATAAGAAGCGCGGCCGAGCGCCGTGGCCGGGTAAACGAGCTCAGGACCGCCATGGGCATCCGCGGCAGAGCCCTCACCCCCACAGAGAGCAAATACATCGCCTCGTGGCTGGACATGGGCTTTGACAACGAGGCCATACTCATCGCATATGACCGGACGGTCACGAACACGGGCTCCCTTAAATGGAGTTACATGAATAAGATCCTTTTAAGCTGGCACGAAAAGGGCATACACACCGAGGCGGAGATACTCGAAAAGGACAGCCGCCCCGCTCCCGCCAAGGCGGCAAACGATCACCGCGGCGCGGTGACGGACGATGAGCTCAGGCGTCTGCGCTCAATTTATGAAAAGGTTAAAAACGGTTAAGACATGGCATTGGACGGAAAAATACTGGCAAAGGCCAGAGAGCAGCTCAGAAACATTCATGCGGACAACGTGGCCGAGCATTATCTGCGTCAGGAAAGGATATACTCCAGCATACCGGAGATCGAGCGCATCGACCGGCGCCTGCGCAGCCAGATGGCGGAGCTTGTCGGGCTCACCATCAAAAGAAGCTCCGATCTGGGCGAGGCTCTCAAAGCCCTTGAGAACGAGAGCCTTGAGCTTCAGGCGAGAAAGGCCGAGCTTCTTAACGAGCACGGCTACGGCATAGACTATCTTGACGATATCTGCTCCTGCCCCAAGTGCAGGGACACAGGCTTCGTGGAGGGCAATATGTGCTCCTGCCTGAAGGAGCTTTATAACCGCGAGCTCACAAGCGAGCTCAGCGTTCTGCTGCGAAGCGGAAACGAGCGTTTTGAGGATTTCGACCTGAGCCTCTACGGCGAGGCGAAGGAGGGCATGGCGATAGTGTTTGAGACCTGCCGCGAATACGCGCACAGCTTTTCCGAGCGCTCCATGAACCTGCTGTTTCAGGGCGGTACGGGTCTGGGCAAGACCTTTCTCTCGGCCTGCATAGCAAGGGTCGTCGCGGAAAACGGCCACTCCGTCTGCTATGACACCGCCGCTTCGGCTCTCGAGGCCTTTGAGACGAAGAAGTTCGCCCGCGACCCGGAGACCGCCGAAAAGGCCGCCGTCAGGGTCGAGCGTATGCTTGAGTGCGAGCTGATGATACTTGACGATCTTGGCACCGAGATGCTCACCCAGATAAGCGTCAGCGCGCTGTACACGCTCATAAACACCCGCCTTGTAAACGGCAAAAAGACTATCATCAGCACGAACCTCACCGACGCCGAGCTTGCCCGGCGCTACACTCCCCAGATATGCTCACGGCTTGAGGGCGAGTTCACGCACCTCCCCTTCGCCGGTACGGATATACGCAAACTTAAAAAGGAGATGTAAAAGCATGGTACAGCATGAGATCACAAGCAAGATCCCTCTGCTCGACAAGGACGGAAATCTCACCGAGGCCGGTTACGCCAAGAAGCTCCTGCCCGTTTACAGGCGCGCCGACATCAAGGCAAGCCCCCTGCGCATCAAGGAATGGGACTACTACCTCATAAACAACGGCCGCTTCGCTCTGGCGCTGACCATCGACGACAACGGCTACATGGGTCTGGACTCGATAAGTCTTTTAAACTTCGAGGAGGGCTGGGAGATCACCACAAGCCCCATGTGCTTCATGCCTCTGGGCAAGCGCGGCCTGCCCGAGACCAGCGCCGTCGGCGATACGGTAGCCGAGGGCAAAAATTACAGCATATGCTTTAAAAACGACGGCTCCGGCACGCGTATCCTCACCGCCCGGATGGAGAAGTTCGGCCCTGCCGGCGCGCTGAACGCCACGGTCGAGCTCACCGGCGAGCCCGAGGAGAGCATGGTCATCGCAACGCCATTTGAAAAGGCGGGGCATTTCTACTATAACCAGAAGATCAACTGCCTGCGCGCCAGGGGCGAGGTCAGCTATGACGGACGCACTTATGTTTTCGACCCCGAGGACAGCTTCGCAGTTCTGGACTGGGGCCGCGGCGTCTGGACCTACAAAAACACATGGTACTGGGGCTCGGCCTCCGGCGCCGTCGACGGCGTTCCCTTCGGCTGGAACATCGGCTACGGCTTCGGCGACACCTCCGCCGCCAGCGAGAATATGCTGTTCTATGACGGCAAGGCGCACAAGCTCAGTCAGGTAAAGTTCAACATCCCCGGCGACGAAAAGGCTTTCCTCGAGCCGTGGACCTTCACCTCCGACGACGGCAGATTTGAGATGGACTTTAAGCCCGTTCTTGACCGCGCCTCCTGCACCGATGTGCTACTTATAAAGAGCGATCAGCATCAGGTGTTCGGCCTGTTCACCGGCAGGGCTATACTCGACGACGGCAAGGTCATAGAAATAAAAGACTTCCCCGGCTTCGCCGAGAAAGTCGCAAATAAATGGTAAAATAATAAAAGTGGCAAGCAAATGATTGCCACTTTTATTATTTTATTACCGTCAGGCATAGTCTCTGGCATACCAATCGCCACCGTAAACAGTAATGCAATAACTATACATACCTAAATATCCAATGGCTATTCCGCTATTATCACCAGACAAGTATTTACATTCAGATAAGAGATACAATGACGTGGAGGAGAGGGGCGCAAAATCGTCACCCACTTGTCTACCGTGTCCGCGTTTGTCGCTGCGTTCTTCCGCATTGTATTCATTGATATCGCGCTGTATCTTATCCCGGCAGCTCTGATAATTGCTGAGATCATATACCGTTTGATATTGTATTGTACCGGTATATGAATTGCTCGTTTGCTCTACATTATCAAACCAATAATAATCTACGCTAATCGCATTATTGCTGTAATCTGTATCAGTAACATTAAGCGAAACCGAGTTGTGATAGTAATTTTCTTCTGACAAATCTATTGACGTCAGCTTGCTCCAGTCAAGAGCAATGCTTTGTATAGCGTCATTAACTGAAGCAATATCTATCTGTAAAACGCGCCAATATCCGTCCTCACAGAACGTCCACGGCAGAACCATAGTCTCGTGCGTGATGAGAAAAGGCGTCTCTCTGCTTGCCTGCACATACATCGTTGCAGTTCCGGATTCCACGTCCGTCTCCTGACTTGTAATTTCCCACGACGAATACGGAGGATTTGAAATGGTGTAGTTCTCATCTTCGTCCGAATATTTTTCATTGTGGGCATTTATCCCGTCGTTGACATTCCGGAAAAATTGGTCAAGCTCAGCGCTGCCCGGTTCAGTCAGAGGAACCGTTTTGTTCTCACCGTCTTCAAACCAGCTTACGTCGTCCAGCACCCAGCCGTCGTCATACAGGCCGTATTCCACCTGATAGCTTCTGACGTACTTCGCGGTCTCCGCCTCTGCCTGAATGGTCACATAGACAAGATCATGCTTATCCTCCGCGTTGGTCTGCCGCTTGATGATCTCAAGCTCTGTAATTTTTGCATCCGGGTTTTCCTCCGGCATGCCTTTTTCCTGCAAGTCCGCCATGATCTCCTGTTCGGATTTAACCGTCTTTGCAGCCCCGCAGCCGAACAGCGAAAACACGCAGCACAGAGCCATGCAAAGAGCAATTATTCTTCGCTTCATCCTCTTTTCTCCTTATATAAGTCTTTCACAACAGCACCCCGAGGGGGAAACCGGCCCCCGGGGGCTGTGTGAAAAACAAAAACGCCGTGCAGGATTTCTCCTACACAGCGTAAGAAACAATTTCTTATGCAACACGGGCGCAAAAGTATAACGGCAAATCCGACTCTTGCAACAAGAGCCGTGATGTCGTATAATACGCTTGCGGTGCGGCCAATTGGGGCCGTTGTGTAGGTGGGTTCTCACCTGCGCAGGCTTGCGGGTGTTGGCGCACCCGTAAGCTGCCGCATTTTTGTTTTTCATGTAGATTATAGCAAGATTATGTCGCAGTTGCAAGAGGTATAGGAAAAATTTGTAGTTTACTTGCACATATATACCGCGCATAAGCTCCATAATGCAGGCAAACCGCACCCGACGGGGTGCGGTTTTATCTTTGCCCGCAAATCAAAATCCCGAATGCTGCTGCATTCGGGATTTCAGTCTGCTTCAGAATCTGGGCAGAAATCTCACCGCGCAGCTTTTTTCGCCGCGCTTTATGAGGCATATCTTTTCTTCGCCTGAATCAGGGCGCTCGGGCAGCGTGATCTCGGGCTCGCCGCGCTCTGTCACCCGCTGCCAGACCTCTTCAAAATTATCAAATTCCATATACTTCACCGCCGTATTTTATGCTGCGGCTTGAAAAGCTGTGCATAGTATGAGATAATATCAAAACACGGAAATTATCTGATGAATGCGATAGATTTATTAGATAATACTAATTCATTGATAACGAATTTTTAAATTTGAGGTGTGATATGCCCAGATTTTTTATGCTTGGAACGAACAAATTCGGCGGGACGGCGATAATACGCGGCCGCGACGCCGAGCATATAAAGGTCCTGCGCCTTCGCCCGGGCGAGGACATGACCATCTGCGACGGCAAAGGCACGGACTATAAATGCCGCCTTATCCGCTCGGATAAGGACGAGGCGGAGGCCGAGATAATCGAGGTGCTGCCGTGTCCGGCTGAGCCGACGGTCTCCGTGCGCGTTCTGTGCGGCCTGCCCAAGGGCGATAAGACCGATTATATCATTCAAAAGTCCGTCGAGGCCGGAGCGTCGGAAATCGTGTTCTTTGATTCCGGGCGAGTGATCCAGCGCACCGACGGCGTTCCCAAGAAGCTCGAGCGCTGGAACAGGATATCCGAGGAGGCGGCAAAGCAGTCCGGACGCGGCATCATACCCGAGGTCAGGTGGCTCGGAAGCTTTGTCGAGGCGCTCGACGCGGCAAAGCAGACCGATGAAGCCTTTTTCATGTACGAAACGGGGGAGCGGGAGAGCTTTTCCTCGGCTCTGTCCAACGCAAAAAGCCTGAAGACCGCAGCGATAATAACGGGCCCCGAGGGCGGCTTTGAGCGCGTGGAGGCCGACATGGCGCGCGCCTGCGGTATGCACATCTGCTCCATGGGCAAACGCATCCTGAGATGCGAGACCGCCCCGATAGTTGCGCTCACGGCGCTGATGTACGAAAGCGGAAACCTGGAATGACGCAGAGAAGCAAAAAACTTGTCAAATACGTCGTCCCGACCATACTCAGCAGCGTAAGCTACTTCCTGTTCACGATAATCGACGGAATATTTGTCGGGCAGGGCGTAGGCACGAATGCGCTGGGCGCGGTAAATATCGCCTTTCCCTTTGTCATGGTGGTGTGCGCGTGCTTCATGCTGACCACTATCGGCGGCGTGACCGTTGTCGCCATCCGCCTTGGCAGGGGCGACGAAAAGGGAGCAAACGAGGCCTTCATGCACTCCCTGACGGCAACGGTACTGGTGGCCTCGGCGCTGTGCCTTAGCGGTACTCTGCTGACCCCGCTGCTGTGCAGGCTACTCGGCGCAAACGACACGTTTTACCAATATGTCTATGACTATATTTTCTGGTACTCGGTGTTCATAATACCCTCGGGACTTGCAAGCGCCATGCACGGCTTCTGCCGCAACGACGGCTCGCCCATTCTGGTGTCGGCGGCGGTCATCGTCGGCGCGCTGTGCAATATTTTCGGAGACTGGTATCTCATATTCCCCATGCAGATGGGGCTCAAGGGCGCGGCCATAGCCACGGGCGTTTCCCAGACGATAAGCCTGCTGGTCGTGCTGCCGCATTTCATCCTCAGAAGGGGCAGACTCCGCGCCGGAAGCTTCAGACCCGACGCTGCGCTTTTCATGAAGATCGCCCTGCGCGGGCTTCCGGAGTTTATCTCCCAGCTCGCCACCCCCACCGCGATAATTGCGACGAACTATGTCCTCCTTGCAAAGATCGGCGATATCGGCATTAACGCCTTCTCCATCATCGGCTATGTGGCTTCGTTCTCCGTGGCGATATTCTTTGGCACCGCCGAGGGTCTGCAGCCTCTGTTCGGCCGCTGCTACGGCGCGAAAAACGAGACCGATCTTAAATATTACTTCCGCTCGGGACTTATAATAAACTTTGCCGGCAGCGTTATCATCTATATACTGCTGCTGTTCGCGGGCGAGCCTGTATGCGTGCTGTTCGGCGCGGACCCCGAGACCCTGAAGTTCACGGTGCAGAGTATGCCGAAATACGCATGGGGCTTCTCGGTCATGGCGCTGAACACGATAATCTCCGCCTACCTTTATTCCACAAAGCGTTCTGTTCAGGCGATAATCATGAACGTTCTGCGCAGTTTTGTGTTCAACCTTTCGGTGATCCTCCTGCTGCCGGAAATTTTCGGCGCGGATGCCGTATGGTATACCTTCGGAGTGTATGAGGCCATGGTTCTGGCCGCCGCGGTGATACTTCTGCGCCGCTCGGAAAAAAACGGCGTCGTGTTCAGATAGGGAATATGAAAATGGGGCTGCCTTGGCAGCCTCTTTTAAATGCACAAACAATAGCACACTATTGACTTTCGGTTGCAAGCGTGCTATTTTTATACTATGAACAGGAAGGGAGAACAGCCGTGTCAGAGCATATGCAAAACGGATTACTTATCAAGCAGCTTCACGACCGTCTTGAAAAGCGTGCAAATAACGATCTGCGCTCAAAAGATCTGACCATGATGCAGGTGTCAGTATTGATGGCTCTGCGTGACGCGCCGGAACAGCAGCTTTCCATGAAGGAACTGGAGCGGCATTTCAAGGTCGCGCAGCCGACAGCGGCGGGTATCATTTCGAGGCTGGAGGAAAAAGGCTTTGTGGAAGCCTATGGAGATGCCGACGACAAGCGCGTCAAAGTAGTACACATTACTGCGCACGGCAAAGCATGCTGCGAGGAAGCAGCCGGTTATATGCACAAGGCGGAAGAAACGCTCCTGCGCGGCTTTTCGCCCGAGGAACGGGAAATGTTTCATGACCTGCTTGCAAAAGCGGCTGATAATGTGAAATAGACAGAGCCCGCTGAAATGAGCGGGCTTATGTTCAGACATAACGATAGCACACTATTAAATTTGGGAGGTATTATGGACAACAGCAGAACGTTGGATATATTTGAAAACGCACCGGTGCGTAAAGCGGTGCTTCAGAACGCGCTGCCGGCCGGCGGTGCGGCAACGGAGTCCCTGATAACCAACATCTCCCGTCAAGGGCTTATATATATTCCCGCCATGTTCATCCTTGGCGCGCTCTTTGACGAAACGGGCTTGATCTGGGCGCAGCCGGTAGCGGACGTTCTGTCGCTGATACTGGCAACGGTCCTTTATATCAGAATATCCAGGCACATGATGGCCGGATAAGCGACCGCAGCGATATTTCTGCGGTATACTTACCAACATATGTATGTGATCCGGATATGCCTCTGCTTCTATTATTTCCACTCCATTGTACTTGCACAGCTTTCTTAATATATTTCCTATATCTCCTTTTCCGAACCACGGGCACTGCCCGTGGTTTTCTTTCGGGCATAGAAAAAGTCCACCGTAATTCTATCCGAATTACGGTGGACTGCTGGCGGAGAAAAACCAAAAGTACATTTTCGCTCTGTGCTTTGGCTTTATCTCTCACTGATAAATTGTATTCCGTCAAATAGGCTTAATCGCCTTTAGTTCAATGTAGCCTCTCTCGCCACGAGGTTCCAACTGAATGCGCGGATTCGAGTTGTCCCACGCATACCCAATGACCGATGGGTCGTATTTCTCCATAGAAGCCTGCACCGTTTCAATGGCCTGACAATAGTCTTCCTCCTTAAACGGCTCTCCCTGAAACATCAGGTATTTTGCGGCAGGCAGAGTAATGACATCAAATCCATCGGGGATGATGCCGGTGTCATCAATTGCCACCTCAACGCCCTGCACATATTCCGAAGTACCCTGTTCCCGGTATTTCTCCGGCAGCCACAGGCAAACCGGTTCCCCGCAAAGAGACTTCATGCTGGTCAGAATGCCCCAGACATCGCAGCCTACCTCCTGACAATAGCTCCAGTATTCCTTCGCCGTCTTTCCACGCTTGATAATGACCTTGCGTTCCGGCTTCTCAATGACTTGAATAAAAACATTTGTAACGTGTTCCACTGTTTCGCGCTCCTTCCACAATGTTCTGAATTTCACGCCATATGGGGTGAAAAGTGGAAGCGGAACAGGAGACTTTGCATATTCATTGGGATTACAACCGAATGCGTTGCGAAACGCTCTCTGATAGCCGTCTACGCTGTCGTAGCCGGTATCATAAGCCAAGTCGATCACCTTGCATGGTTCATCACGCAACCGCAATGCGGAACGGGACAGCCGAAGCCGCCTGATGTAATCTGCCGGAGTAAGACCCGTCAGCTCCTTAAATATTCGCGCGCAATAAAAAGGAGAATACATTGCCATACCGGAAAGGTCGCACAATGTGATTTTTTCTGAAAGGTGCGCCGCAATATAGTCCTGCATCTGCTGTACTGCCAAAACCTTTTCCGTCACTTTATCACCTCCTCCTGACAAAGCCATTATCGCAGAAAGAGTGGGAATATTCTCGACTTTTCTTGCTGTCTTTCAAATTCCGGTTTGTCGTCAATAACGAATCCTCTGTTTTTTATAATATCATATTTCGGCATAGTATGAAAGCAACAATAAGAAAACCTCTCTTGTCCGGGCAGACAAATGAGGTTTCTTTCTTTGTCAAGAGGCTTCATTCCAGATATTTTCGTTTCCCATCCCAAATCACAACCCAGCGAAGTAGTTGTGATTTGGAAAGGAGGAGCAAGGAAGCGGGCGGATGACGTTCTTTTGTTCCGCAGGAATAAAAGAACGTCGGAGCAAAGCGGACTTTGCTCCGACGTGGCGGAGAAGGAGGGATTTGAACCCTCGAACACCTTATGGGTGTTACACGATTTCCAATCGTGCGCGCTCGGCCGGACTACGCGACTTCTCCGAGTAAAAAAATATGCGGTTAGCTGACTAATCAGCTTGCCTATTATAATTCAGTTTAAGCGTAAAGTCAAGCATTTTTCGGCTATTTTTTCTTTCTCAGATCGGCAATCATTATGACCGCGGCTACCGAGATAAGCAGTACGAGAATAAGTATCGCGCAGTTGCGGAAAAACTCCTCAGGCATGAGCCTTATGATGGGATCGGCGCTTTGGTCGAATATCCAGTTGTCCTTGCCCGGGAAGAAAACGCTGTGGAACACCGTGAACGCACGGTCAAAGTCCGCTGCCGCCAGAGCTCCGACAACGCACAGGGCTCCGCCCATGCCTGCCGCGCCCCAAAATGCGGGGCCGCGCCCCAAAAATCTGTGCAGCCCGTGCTTGCGCTTGTACAGGGTCAGGGCGATGACAATTACGGCGCTGACGGCAAAAATGCGAAAATCGAGTACGAACAGCTCGCGGCAGTCGGCAAAGTGCGCCGCGCCGTCGGCGGAAAAAGGCAGCACGCCCGCCGAGAACTCATCACTTTTTCCGGTGCAGTAGTCCAGCACCTCGTCGTAGGCCTGCCTTATCTCATTTTCGCTCAGCCCGCTTTTCTCCTCGAGCTCCAGTGGCCCGATGTGCGCATAATAGAAGCTCCTCAGGCAGATGGGCGCGGCAATCGAACCGGTCAGCAGCGCCGCCGCGACCGCTATACTCATAATAACGGAAAGCAGTTTGTTCATTCTTTTTCCTCTCGATGTTTGATATAATGCGGTTTAAGCCATGTAAACGGAGCGTAGGTTGCGCAGACGTCGATCAAGGTCTATGCTTGAGCACAGGAGGTGCATATTATGGATGCAAATAAAATGGGCGCGTTTATCGCCTCAATAAGAAAAGAGAAGGGTATGACGCAGGCCGAGCTTGCCTCCAAGCTTTTCCTTTCGGATAAAACTATAAGCAAGTGGGAGCGCGGCGCGGGGCTTCCCGATATCGGAAACCTCGAGGCCCTCGCGGACGCTCTGGGCGTGACATTGGTCGAGCTCATGCAGTCTGAGCGAAGCAATGAGAGCAGCATCAGTACACAGGCAGCCGAGCAGCTGCTCGCCGACACGCTCTGCATTTCAAAATCGTCGGGTGCTGTCCTCCGCGGTCTCGGCGTCGGAGCCGTTTTCGCTTCGGCGCTCGTTGCAGCAATATTGCTTGTCCTGCTTCTGCAAAACGGCGCCGCCCTTCTCTTCCCGGCAGTGAGCATAATTTTCGGTCTGGCCGCATGGATGGTCCCCGTATGGCGCATCACCCGCGGAAGCGTTCGCGGAGCTTCGGGCAGCGTGCTGGCAAGCATGGGGCTTGCGGGAGCGGCGGTCAGCGCTCAGTTTTTTGATATTTGTCAAAATGTGATGACCGGAGACTGGGCAGCCGTCGACGACACGATATCCTCGCTCTGTCTGGTCGTGATTGCGTTTATGGCGATAAGCGTACTTTTAAATGTTCTCATGCTGTCATTGAACAGAGGCAGGCGTTAGTTCTTCCTCCCCGAGAGCGTTATGAGCACCTGCGACGGCAGATAAAACAGCCACATGCCGATATCGGCAAAGCTGCTCAGTCCCGCGGGGAAAAGTTCCGGCGCGTTATGGACGCCCACGCAAATATCGCAGCACAAAAACAGGATGAGTCCCGCGGAAAACAGGGCGTTATTTACGCTCAGGCTCTGCGCCGCGTTGCACACGAAGGTCGTGAAATACAAGGCCGCCAGCAGATTAAGCGGGCTGAGCATATCCAGGATCCACAGCGCGGCGACGGCGGCCAAAAGCAGCGCAAGCCGCGCAGAGAGCGCCGCGCGGCGGCCGTTTAGTCTGTAAATGCGGACAAAGTACAGCGCCTGCACCACGCAGAAAAGCGCCACGCCCGCGGCGTAAGCCGTATCCAAAAGCAGAAGGAAGGTGTCGGCTGCAAGAGTGAAGCACATCGCGGCCGTCACGAGCTTTTCCCCGCCCATTGCGCTCAAGAACACCGAAAAGCCGAGGCACAGGACGATTGATGCATACTTTATCCACTTGCTGCCATCCGCGCCGCTCATGTCGAGCCAGAGAAACGACGCGTAAAGCACCGCCTGCACGGCAATAAAGATTTTCACATACCGTTTTTCCATAAGGATATAATATCCCGCACAGCACAATTTTTCAATAGCATACATCCTGTGGTATCTGCCACCGTCAGCCTTCGCTGTCGGTGGTAATATTGATTTGAGGTGATATCGTGGACAAGCGTGATTACTCCGAACCGAGCTGCTGTTTTGACTCATCCGACTATTCCGGAAGACCCGACTCCGCCCCATGCCCCGTGGCAGCGGATATAAAGGAAGTCACGGCGATTCTGGATGCGTTTCTGAACAGTGGACATTACGACGAGGCTGTCGGCCATCTTAATTATTGGCGCGACAGGGTTTTTTCAGCCGGAGACTGGCGCTCCGAGCTTTCGATACAGAGTGAACTCATGGGCCTGCACCGGCGCACAGGTGACAAAGCCGCCGCCAAGGCCGCCGTCGACCGCGGGCTGGAGCTTATACGCCTTCACCGCATGGGCGGCACAGTGTCCGGCGCAACCGTCATGCTCAACGCCGCCACAACTTTGAAGTTTCTCGGCAGGTCGGACGAGGCCGTTCCGCTTTTCGTTCAGGTCTCGCGTGTATACTCAGAGCATCTCGACCCCCTGGACTACCGCTTCGGCGGGCTTTTCAACAACATGGCGCTGGCATATCAGGACATCGGCGAGTATGAGACAGCCGAGCAGTATTACCTGAAGGCCGCAGCAATAATGCACTGCTGCAGGGGCGGCGATAACGAGGTCGCGGTGACATACTGCAACATGGCAGAGCTCTATGAGCTCATGGGTCAGGAGGACAAGATAGAGGGAATGCTCGACGACGCGTGGCTCAGTCTCACGGAATCGGGACTTCCCCTCGACGGATACCACGCCTTTACCATCTCAAAATGCCTGCCCACCTTTGAGCATTTCGGCTTTTTCGTGTACGCGCAGGCTCTTAAAAAAAGATTGGATGAGATAAATGAAAGGACTTGAGCTTGCCCGCAGCCTTTATTTCGAAAAGGGCGCGGCAATGATAAGAGAAAAATTCCCCCAATATGAGGGCCGCATCGCCGTGGGGCTTGCCGGGCGCGGCTCACAGTGCTTCGGCTTTGACGACGAGCTCTCCCGCGACCACGACTTTGAGCCCGGATTCTGTCTCTGGCTGACGGACGCCGATGATGCCGCCATCGGCGTCCGGCTCGCCCGCGAATACCGCGCTTTATGCGGCAAAGCCGAAGTCGAGGCCTCCGTTCTCGGCACAGCCGGCGTAGGGGTCATGCGCATAAGCGATTTTTACAGGCCCTATACAGGCACCGGGAAAGCGCCCGAGACCTGGCAGGACTGGCTGTATCTGCCCTCTCACGCCCTTGCCGAGGCCTCAAACGGCGAGGTCTTCCGCGATGACCTCGGTGAGTTTTCCCGTATCCGCGACGCCATAAAGAGCGGTATGCCCGAGGATGTTCGGCGCAAAAAGCTGGCTGCGCGGCTCATATTCATGGCTCAGGCCGGACAGTACAATTACTCGCGCTGCCTCAGGCACGGCGAGGAGGGCTCCGCAGTTCTTGCGCTGGACGAATTCGTCAGAAACGCCGCCGAAGCGGTGTACCTTTTAAACCGCGCCCACGCGCCGTATTACAAGTGGCTGCTGCGCGGTATGCGCGCTCTTCCGAAGCTCGGTCAGCTTTCCGAAGCGCTCGAATTTCTTCTCACCGCCGATAACGACGCCGGGGGGCAAAAGCTCAAGGCCGCCGTCATTGAGGACATCTGCGCCGAGACAGTCAAGGAGCTCAGAGCCCAGAGGCTCACCTGCGGGAGCTGGGATTACCTCGAAAAGCACGCCTTTGATGTTCAAAGCCACATTGAAAACGCGCAGATACGCGCCCTGCACATAATGGAAGGATAAAGACACGCCCGACCGCTCATGAAGCAGTCGGGCGTTTTTCGTTTTCAAAGCCCCTGCGTGGTGAAGGCCTCCCACGACCTGTGCATATAGGTCTCAAGCCCTATAGGCTCGCCGATATACTTTGCGTCGCGCCCATCGCGCAGGAACTCCTCCACAAAGCATTTCCTGCCCGTGGTGTGGGCAACGGGGATGCCGGTCATTATGCTCGTCTCGCGCAGCACCTCATAGCCCTGACGGATATCGTCGGCACTGGCATAGTTAAGAAGATTTGAGTTATTCACAAAGCCCGTGACCTTAAGGCGGGCAAAGCCCTCCATCTCCTCCATGAGCTTTATTATTTTCTCAGGACTCTCGGACATCGGGCGGAATACGTTGACGATGTCGTAGACCTCGAGCTGACCCGGCTCCAATGCCGCGAAATCCGGATGATAGCGGCCGAGCGACATGGCTCCCGCCGCGTCGCCGCCGACGTCGAAAACGCACAGATCCCAGTCGCCCGCGAAGGCCGAGGCCACCGCGGCTGACATATTGCTGGGCGTGACGCCCTGCCCCGCAAAGGTAGGGGATACGAGGTTGACCTTGTTCTCCTTGAGCACGTCCACGCGGTCGGACATACGAAAATAGTCGTTTACCTTGTCAAGGTCTATCACGAGGGTGTTCAGCCCCTTGTTTGCGGAGTTCACCGCAAGGTTTATGGCTATCTCGGTCTTTCCGGAGCCGTAGTTACCTATCAGAACAATGAATTTTTTCATTTCTTTGCACCCTTTTCGTTTACCTTGGCAAGGAATTTCTCATTGGTGATGATGAAGCGCTCGTGTCTGCCCCGGCCTATGAGGCCGCACTCGTCATACGCCTTGACCTCGAACACCAGTCTGCGGCGGTCGATCTCAATCAGCTCGCTCTCCGCCCAGACCCTCATGCCAAGAGGCGTCGCCGCATCGTGGCTGATGTCGAGTCTGGTGCCGACTGTGCCCTGCCCTTCCTCGAGGTAAGGTGCGACCGACATCTGCGCCGCCTGCTCCATGAGCCCGACCATGTTGGGAGTGGCGAACACGTCCAGCGAACCGCTGCCCACGAATTTAGCAGTGTTTGCTTCATTTACAACAGTTTCGACTTTACCTTTTATACCGATTTCCATTATATATTCTCCTTGTTCTTAAAGCTTCTGATTTATTTAAAAATAATTTTACCACACAACGCATTGAGTAGCAAGCCCCGCTCGGCAGACCCCGCTTGCAGAAAAGCAAAGCTCCCGAGGCTTTTTACACCTCGGGAGCAGGGTCACGGGGGGGTACGCGACTCCAAACATCGTTAACAATATATCATACCTTATAGGCTAATGCAACACTTTTTTATAAAAGTTTAGACATTTTTTTAAAAATGGCGGTTTTTTGTAAAAAAACAGTCCGGCAGGCCGGACTGTTTTTATTAGGAATATTACTTCTTGATGTTCGCCTTGATGACCTGACCGAGGATGGTCATGCCCTTCACGATTTTATCCTCGGGCATGCAGGAATAGTTCAGGCGGATGCAGTTATTGTGGCCTGCATCGGGGAAGAATCCGTCGCCGGGAACGTAAGCGACATTCTGTGCGAGGCACTGCTTTGCCATCTCGTTGGTGTTTATGTACTCGGGAAGCTCGACCCATGTGAACAGGCCGCCGTTGGGGTAAGTAAACTTTGCCTCGGGCGGGAATTCCTTTTGCATGGTCTCCATCATGACATCGCGGCGCTTGCGGTAGCATTCCTTGATGGTTGCAACGTGCTCGTCGAGATCATACATATCGATGAACTTGGAAACGATAAGCTGAGCCTCGGTGGAAGCCTGGAGAGCTGCCGCCTGAGCCATGAAGTTGTACTTACTGAGTATCTCGCCGTCGGCGCAGACCCAGCCGAGACGATAGCCGGGAGCAAGGATCTTGGAGAAGGTGCCGAGGAATACAACAAGGCCCTTGGTATCCAGGCTCTTGAGCGCGGGCATATTCTCGCCTTCGAAGCGGAGCTCGCCGTAAGGGTTATCCTCAACGACGGGGATCTCGTACTTGTTAACGATCTCCATGAACTGCTTGCGGCGCTCGAGAGGCCATGTACGGCCGGAGGGGTTCTGGAAGTCGGGGATGACATAGATCATCTTGACTCTCTCGGTGGTGGCGAGGACCTTTTCCAGCTCCTCCATGATCATGCCGTTTTCATCGGTGGGGATGGCAATGAAGTTGGGCTCGCATGCCTTGAAGGCGTTCAGTGCGCCGAGGTAAGAGGGGCTCTCGATGATGACAACGTCGCCCTTGTCACAGAAAACGCGTGCCGAGTAGTCCAGGCCCTGCTGGGAGCCGGAAGTCACGAGGATGTGGCTTGCGTCGGTCTTGATACCGTTCTTTGCGCCCATACGCTCCGCGATCTGCTCACGGAAGTGCAGGAAACCGTCGGTGCTGGTGTACTGAAGAGCTACTCTGCCCTGCTCGTCAAGAACAGCGTCGGTAGCAGCTTTCATCTTTTCAACCGGGAAAAGCTCGGGGGCGGGCATACCGCCTGCAAAAGAGAGGACCTCGGGTTTGTTTGCCAGTGCAAGAAGCTCTCGGATCGCAGAGCCCTTGAGGTTATCCATTCTGCTTGCAAACTTAATCATTTAAATTTCCTCCTGTTCTTAAAAATGCTTAATGATATGCATTTTACACATAGTATTTAATCATAATCCCTGTAATTTGTAAACAGGATTTTACCTTAAAAATCCTCGTTTTTTATTAATCACCAAATTTTCATAAACATTTTGACCCAAGAAAATCAATTCACTGTTTAGTAATCGTTTTTTTCTCATGGGCGTCATTCCGTTCGGGAATGTATTTCGTCTCGTCGTTGTAATCATACGATTTGTGTGATATAATGGTTAATTATATCAACGATCGCTAAGGAGCTTTGACGTGAAACTTTATCTTCACGGACATGACTATAAATACGCCGCCGAGCAGATGCTGCTGTCCCTCTACCCCGCCGAGCGCCCCGAATACCCCGATGGAAGGCCCGAGGGCGACAGGGTCGAGCTGAGCCTGAGCCAAGGAGCGAGCTTCATCACCGCAAGCTGCAAGCTCGTCTCACACGGCCGAACCTATCACGGGCGCAGCGCCGTTCGGGCAGACAGCATAACCGACGGCATATCCCGCGACAAACTGTGCAGCCGCATCATCAAAAACGCCTTTTACCGCGCTGCCCTAAGCTCCGGACACACCAAACCCGTATGGGGCGCGCTCACGGGGGTGAGACCCGGAAAGCTGTTTTGCGCTCTTATGGAAAACAGCGGCCCCGACACCGCCTTAAGGCGCTTCATCTCAGAATACGACGTCAGCCCCGAGCGTGCAGAGCTCTGCCGCGATACCTCACTTGTGACGCGGCAGGTGCGCGCAGGCCTCGGTCAAAAGGATGTATGTCTCTATGTTGGCATCCCCTTCTGCCCTACCCGCTGCTCCTACTGCAGCTTCGTAAGTCAGTCGGTGGAAAAGAGCATGAAGCTCATTCCGCCTTTTCTCGATGCGCTGATGCGGGAGATCGACGCCGCCGCGCAGGCGGTAAATGAGCTGGGGCTTTCCGTCATATCAATATATATGGGCGGCGGTACGCCCACCACGCTCAGCCCAGGGCAGCTCGACCGGCTGTGTTCACGGCTTTCCGAGCGCTTCGACCTGTCCCGCCTGCGTGAGTACACGGTCGAGGCAGGCAGGCCGGACACTATCACGGAGGCAAAGCTCGCTGTGCTGAAGGCCCACGGCGTCGACAGGGTCAGCGTAAACCCACAGACCATGTGCGACGGTGTTCTGGAGGCCATAGGACGCAGGCACACGGCGCAGGATATATATGACGCGCTCGGAAAGGTGCGCAGGATCGGCGGCATGGCCGTCAACATGGATCTCATCGCCGGGCTTCCTTCGGACAGCGTCGAGGGCTTTGCCGGGACGCTCGACAAGGTAACGGCGCTTGAACCGGAGAACATCACCGTTCACACCCTGTCGCTGAAAAAGGGCTCCCGCATCACGCTCGAGGGTAGCCAGCTCCCCACAGCGGCGGAGGTCGGCAGGATGCTGGATATCGCCGGAGATAAGCTGCGCGCGGCGGGGTATTCCCCCTATTACCTCTACCGTCAGAAATTCATGTCCGGCGGCTTTGAGAACGTCGGCTGGGCGAAAGAGGGCTGTGTCAATCTCTACAACGTCTGCATCATGGAGGAGCTGTGCTCCATAATAGCGCTCGGGGGCGGCGGCTCGACAAAGCTTGTCAACCGCAGCGGCGGACGCAGCATACGCCTGTTCGCGCCTAAGTACCCCGCCGAATACATCGCCGGCATCGAGAAGACCTGCCGCGACAAGCAAGGTATAATAAACTTCTATAATAAGGAGACAGAATAATGGCATACGATCTGAAGGATATTAACTTCCGCACCGTTTCCGACCCGAAGGGCTTCATCGACGAGTGCGACGAGGTTTACGCAAAGCGGGTGGAGACCGCGGCAGATATGATAATCGAAAACAGCCGTCGCAGCCCCATCGTGCTGCTGTCCGGGCCCTCCGGCTCCGGCAAGACCACCACCGCGAGAAAAATAAGCGAGGCTCTCGAGCGCCGCGGCGTCCACGCCCACTACGTCGGCATGGACGATTATTTCCGCACCGTCGACCCCGCGACCGCGCCCCGAACCCCCGAGGGCGATATAGACTTCGAGTCGCCCCTGTGCCTTGACATGGAGCTTTTAAACGATCACTTTTCAATGCTGGCCGAGGGCAAGCGCATTTATGTTCCTAAATATGAGTTTTCCCGCCGGATGCGCGTCATTGAGCCCTCAAAATCCATAAAGCTCAAGAAAGATGAGATAGTCGTGTTTGAAGGCATCCACGCCCTGAACGACATGATAACGCAAAAGCATCCCGACGCCTTCAAGCTCTATATCTCCGCCCGCAGCAACGTCGAGTTCAACGGCGAGGTCGTGTTCAAGGGCACCTGGTTCCGCCTTGTCCGCCGCACCGTGCGCGACCACAAATTCCGCGGCGCGGATCCGGATCAGACGCTGAGTATGTGGGCCAATGTCCGCCGCGGCGAAAAAGCAAACATCTCGCCCTTCAAAAACAAGGCGGATTTCCAGTTCGACTCATCCTTCCCATACGAAATGGCCGTTATGAACGAGGCCGCGACGAAGCTCTTTTCCTCGATACCCGAGGGCATCGAGCGTTATGACGAGCTGCGTCAGGTGCTGCCCGCGCTGCAGCTTTTCGGCGTTATCGACGAAAGCCTCGTTGCCCCCGACGCGCTCATCCGCGAGTTCATCGGCGGCGGCGAGTACGAATAACACATACTCCCGTACTAAAAAAGGTATGTAAAATGCAGCCTCCTGTGAGGCTGCATTTTACTATCCCGCTATTCTCAATCCGACCACGCCTGCGAGCACCATGCCCATGAATACAAGCTTTTTGACGCTTTTGCTCTCCTTGAACACCACTATGCCGAAAATGACATTGAACACGGTGCCCAGCCCCGTCCAGACCGCGTAGGCGACGCCGAGCGGCAGAGTCTTTGCGGCAACGGACAGAAGTCCGATGCTGCAGGCCGTGCTGATGACCGTAAGTATCGTGAATTTCACATTCTTCAGCCCGTCGGACAGCTTCATGCACACGGTGAAGGCCAGCTCGAAAAACGAAGCGCAAATAAGTACGAGCCACATCATCTCGCATCCTCCTCCCCGCCGCACAGCTTAAGACCGATGATGCCGGATATCAGCAGCACGAGCGACACCGCTTTCAGCGCGTTTACACCCTCATTGAGCACGAATATCCCGACAAGGCTGGTGCCCACGACCCCGATACCGGTGAATACGGAATAGGTCAATCCGATGCCGAGCTCCTTGACCGCCTTTGCCAGCAAAAAGAAGCTCCCCGCAAGCACCGCTACCGTTATCACGCTCGGCCACAGCACCGTGAAGCCGTGACTCAGCTTCATGGTGTAAGCCCAGACGATCTCGGACAGCCCCGAGACAAGCAGGCAGAGCCACGCAATATTTTTGTCTTTCATTTTTGTCCTCCTGTCATAACGAAAAGCCCGGGAGCAGTATTGCCTGAAATACTCCTCCCGGGCTTTTATCCCGCAAAACTTCAGCCCATATTGTCAATATAGCTGCACGCGGCCAGGGCTGCCGCCGAGCCGTCGGCAGCGGCGGTGGTGAGCTGGCGCACGGCTTTTCTGCGGCAGTCGCCGGCGACAAACACGCCGCGGGTCTTTGTAAGGCAGCTCTCGTCGGAGGCCGCGTAGCCTGCCTCGTCAAGCTCCATGAGCTGCGCGAAAACGCCGTTGTCGGGAGCGTGGCCGACGGCGACGAACAGGCCGTCCACGGCAATATCGCGGCTCGCGCCGTCCTTATCCGTGACCCTTATGCCGCTGAGCTCGCTCTCTCCGTGCAGTGCCGTTACCGAGCTTTCCAGCACGAATTCAACGTTATCCTTTTTTCTCAGCGCCTCAACGAGCTTCGCCTCGCCGCGGAAGGTCGCTCTGCGGTGGATGAGATATACCTTCGAGCAGGTATCGCTCAAAAGCACCGCGTCCTGAAGGGCGGAATTGCCGCCGCCGCTGACCGCGACCGGACGGTTTTTATAAAACGCACCGTCGCATACCGCGCAGAAGCAAACGCCGTTTCCGACAAGCTCCTCCTCCCGCTCAAGCCCAAGCATTCTGGGCTTCGCGCCGACGGCGATGATGAGGGCCTTTGCCTCGAACTCGCCGCCGAAGTCAGTTTTTACGCGCTTAATATCGCCGTCAAGCTCCACGGATATGACCTCGTCGAGCTCGAACTCGGCACCCTGAGCCTCGGCCTGGGCCATGAGCCTGTCGCCGAGCTCAGTGCCGGAGACGGAGGGTATCGCGGGGTAGTTTTCCACCTTGGGCGACCATGTGATCTGTCCGCCGAAGGTGCTTTTTTCTATAACAAGGACGGATTTTCCCGCCCGCAAGGCGTAGAGGGCGGCGGTGAGTCCCGCCGGCCCTCCGCCTACTACTATTATGTCGTACATAGGTCTTATTTGAACAGGTACTGCTTTATCGCACCCGCGCCGGCATACTTCTCGACCTTATCGCCGTCGGTGATGACGAGCGTGGGGGCCTGCTTTACACCGAGCGACATCGCAAGCTCAACGTTTTCCTCCGCCATGACCTTCTCATACTCAAGGCCGGCCTTCTCAAGATAGCTGTACGCGATGCGGCAGTTGGGGCAGTTTTCCCTCACGAACAGCAGGGTGCGCTTGCCGCCGTCTTCGCCGCAGCCGCAGCTTTCCTCCGCGGTCTCGGGCTGTGCGTCGGGATGCAGGGGGCCTTCGTGGGTGAGAACGGAGGTCTCGACATTATACTCCTTGCGCTCCTTGTATTCCTGCGTCTTGCCGGCGTTCCAGTTCTGAACGGGACGGTAGTAGCCGGTGATACGGCTGTAGACCTCGGCGCTCTCGCCGCACTCGGGGCAGGTAAACTGCTCGCCGTTGAGGTAGCCGTGATTCTTGCAGACGGAATAGGTGGGGCTTATGGTGTAATAGGGCAGCTTGTAGTTTTCCGCGATCTTGCGGACGAGGTTCGCCGCCGCCTCCCAGCTGGGCAGCTTCTCGCCGAGGAAGGCGTGGAAGACCGTGCCGGAGGTGTAAAGGGTCTGGAGCTCGTCCTGAATGTCAAGAGCCGTGAACACATCGTCGGTGTAGCCGACGGGCAGGTGGCTGGAGTTGGTGTAATACGGGGTGCCGCCCGGCTCGGCCGCGGTGATGATATCGGGGAACTGCTCAACGTCGTGCTTTGCAAGGCGGTAGGAGGTGCTCTCCGCGGGAGTGGCCTCCAGATTGTACAGATCGCCGTACATCTCCTGATAGTCGGAGAGCTTATCGCGCATATGGTTGAGTACCTTCTTAGTGAACTCCTGGCACTTTTCGCTGGTCATGTCGGCGCGCACCCATTTTGCGTTGAGGCCGGCCTCGTTCATGCCCACAAGTCCGATGGTGCTGAAGTGGTTATCAAAGGTGCCGAGGTAATACTTGGTGTAGGGGTAAAGTCCCTCGTTGAGGAGCTTTGTGATGACGTTGCGCTTTATCTTCAAAGAGCGTGCGGCGATGTCCATCATCTTGTCAAGGCGCTTGAAGAAATCGGCCTCGTCCGACGCGAGATACGCGATTCGGGGCATATTGATGGTGACGACGCCAACAGAGCCGGTGCTCTCGCCGGAGCCGAAGTAGCCGCCGGACTTCTTGCGAAGCTCGCGGAGGTCAAGGCGCAGGCGGCAGCACATTGAGCGGACATCATTCGGCTCCATATCGGAGTTGATGTAGTTGGAGAAATAGGGGGTGCCGTACTTTGCGGTCATCTCGAACAGGAGCTTGTTGTTCTCCGTGGGAGACCAGTCAAAATCGCGGGTGATGGAATAGGTGGGGATGGGGTACTGGAAGCCGCGGCCGTTTGCATCGCCCTCGATCATGATGTCGATGAAGGCCTTGTTGACCATGGCCATCTCCTCAACGCAGTCGCCGTAGGTGAAGTCCTGCTCCTTGCCGCCGACGATAGCGGGCAGATCCTTGAGGTCGGCAGGCACCGTCCAGTCAAGGGTTATGTTGGAGAAGGGCGCCTGAGTGCCCCAGCGGGAGGGGGTGTTCACGCCGAAGATGAAGGACTGGATGCACTGCTTGACTTCCTTGTAGCTGAGATTATCTATCTTGACGAAGGGGGCCAGATAGGTATCGAAGGAGGAAAAGGCCTGAGCGCCCGCCCATTCGTTCTGCATGATTCCGAGGAAGTTGACCATCTGGTTGCAGAGGGTGGAAAGGTGGCTTGCCGGAGAGGAATTGATCTTGCCCGGGATGCCGAGACCCTGCTGGATAAGCTGCTTGAGGCTCCATCCGGCGCAGTAGCCGGTGAGCATGCTCAGGTCGTGCAGGTGGATATCGCAGTTGCGGTGGGCGTTGCCGATCTCATCGTCATAGATCTCGCTGAGCCAGTAGTTTGCGGTGATGGCTCCGGAGTTTGAAAGTATAAGTCCGCCCACGGAATAGGTGACAGTGGAGTTTTCCTTAACGCGCCAGTCCAGAACGTTAAGGTAGCTGTTGACGGTCTCCTTATAGTCAAGATAGGTGTTCTTCATGTTGCGCAGTTTTTCGCGCTGCTTGCGGTAGAGTATATACGCCTTCGCGACACCCTCGTAGCCGCCGCGGGACAGGACCGCCTCAACGCTGTCCTGAATATCCTCAACGGCGACGTAGCCGTCCTTGATCTTCGGAAGGAAGTCCGCGGATACTTTAAGCGCGATAAAATCGATGATATCATCGGTGTACTCGGTATCGGTGGCCTCAAATGCCTTTTTTATTGCATTGGAGATCTTGCTGATGTCAAAATCAACTATTTTTCCGTCTCTCTTTATTATCTGGTACATATTTATATCCTCCGTATTTTTCTAAACGCCTCTGACCTGAACGGCGGGCACATATTCGCGCACCGCGTCCGCCAGAGCGTGCATCTCTTTTTCGTCATAAGCGGCAAGGCCGCCGGGCAGTATGAGGTTTCCCGAGTCCTTGAACTGCTGCAGGTAGTATTCCTTCGCGCCCGCTATCCATTTTGCCGCTTCAAGCAGGCTCTCCTTGGTATGTATCCCCTTTACGACCGTCGTGCGGAACTCATAGTCGATATCGCCGAAGAGCAGCATATCCTTCGATTTGGCTATGGGCTCGATATCGACCTCCGTCACTCCGACCGTCTCACCGTAGGCCTCCGGAGCGTTCTTAATGTCCATAGCCACACGGTCGACCAGCCTGTTTTCGATTATCCCGCGCAAAAGCTCGGGATTAGAGCCGTTTGTGTCCAGCTTTATCTTATAGCCGAGCGCCTTTATTTTTCTGAGAAGCTCGGGCAGGTCCCTGTGCAGCATCGGCTCGCCGCCGGTTATCGCAACGCCGTCCAGCACTCCCTGCCGCTTTTTCAAAAAGCTCAGCACCTCGTCCTCGCCGAGGCTTGCCTCCTCTATCTGCTCCGGCAGCACCAGCATGGCGTTATGGCAGAAAGGGCATCTGAAGTTGCATCCTGCCGTAAATATAGTACAGGCGACCGTTCCCGGATAATCGAGAAGCGTTAATTTTTGAATTCCTGAGATTTTCATGGCTGTCTCCTTTGCGCTTAGCGTTCTAAACAATAGCATATCTTGTTTTCCTTGTCAATAAAAAACCACAAAATGTAGTAATTTTTACCGCTTTGTAACCCACATTACCACAAAATGTTGTGTTTGGTATTTTTACACCCCGTTATCATCCGCAGCCTGATTCATGAATTGAAATTTTTGCTTCATTCAAAAAACGCTGAACCGTCAAGGATTTGCGCATTTTGGCTCCGTTCATAATTTATTAATCTTTGTAATATTGCAGGATTTGCTGCAATCACAAGATATAGTGTCCCGCCGTCTGAGCCGCCCCGTATCTGGGCAGTACGGCTTCATGCCGGCAAGCCGCTATTTTTCGCGCCATCCGTCGAGCTTGTTGAAAAAAGTCAAATGCAACTGCCGGTTGACACATTTCCTGCCGGACTTTCTTGTTAAAAGGCTGAATGTTTGCTAAAATAGTCTCGCAAACAAAATCAGGAAAAAGGTGTGATAGATATGTCATTGGGCGATAAAATCTGCGAGCTGCGGCGCCAGAGAGGCTGGTCGCAGGAAAATCTGGCCGAGAGACTCGGCGTGACGCGGCAGTCGGTCTCAAAGTGGGAAAGCGGCGCCTCTGTACCGGATCTGGACAAGATCATAGGTCTGAGCGAGCTGTTCGGCGTTACCACAGACTACCTTATAAAATGTGAAGGCGCCGCCGAGGCAGCTCCGTCCGAGGAAGATCCTGCGGACGATCAGCACTCCCGGTATGTGACAGCCTCCATGGCGAGGGAGTTTATAGAGCTTACGAGCGCAAACGCGCCAAAGACCGCGCTTGCCGTGGCTCTGTTCGTACTGAGCCCAGTATGCCTCATTCTTCTTGCGGCTTTGTCCGAGCTTCCCGGGTCTGTGATATCCGAAGGCGCTGCCGCCGGTCTCGGCATAGCGGTGTTGCTCATCATGGTCGCCGCCGGCGTTGCGATGCTCATCCTGCTCTCCGCTAAGGTCTCAAAATATGAGTTTCTTGAGATGGACAGCATCCGCCTTGACGCGGAGGCGGTGCGGTTTGTCGGGCGCATGAAGGCGGAATTTGAAAAGCCCTATTACCTGAGCGTTGCCGCAGGCGTTGCGCTTTGCATCCTCGGCGCGCTGCCACTCATCGTGCTGGCGTGCATGGAGGCGAGCGATCTTATCATCTCCGCCGGCGTTGACCTACTGCTCATACTCGTTGCGGCTGCCGTTTATCTGTTTGTTCGCTTCGGCAGCATCCGCTCTGCGTATAACAAGCTGCTTCAGGAGGAGGACTACACTCCCGAAAACAAGGAGGTCGAGCGCAGAACGGGTACCTTCACCGGCATTTACTGGTGCGTCATCACCGCGGCGTATCTGGGTGTGAGCTTTGTAACAAGGCAGTGGGACAGAACGTGGATCATCTGGCCCGTAGCGGGCGTTCTGTTTGCCGCTCTCCGCGCAATAGCATATTCCATTATCAAAAACAAAAAATGAGACGGGACTTCCCGTCTCATTTCACTTTGTCATCGATTATTCGCAAACAGTTCCAGCTCATTCAAGGCTTTCCATAAGCGCTTCGGCGCATTTCATGCCGTCCACGGCGGCTGAGGTGATGCCTCCGGCGTAGCCCGCGCCCTCGCCGCAGGGGTACAGCCCCCTAAGCTGGGATACTCTGCGCTCATTGCGCAGTATCCGCACCGGCGAGGAGGAGCGGGTCTCGGGCGCTGTGAGCACCGCCTCCGGGTCGTCAAAGCCGCGAAGCTTTTTCCCGAGCTCCGGCAGCGCCGCCTCGAGCACCGAGGTGATGCGCTCCGGCAGCAGCTCGTGCAGCTCGCACCAGCACACCCCCGGGCGGTAGCTCGGCCTTACCTTTTCCGAGCCTGCGCCGGACTCGCGCCGCAGGAAGCCGCCCACCGTCTGCGCGCAGGCCTTGTAATCCCCGCTCAGGGCGAAGGCTCTACGCTCTATCTCCCGCTGCCAGTACATACCGCCGAGAGTTCCTTCATAGGGAAAATCCTCGGGGTGCAGCGTAATGAGCAGCGCTGAGTTTGCGTTTTCGCCGCCTCGGTCGGAACAGCTCATGCCGTTCGTGCATACCCCGCCCTCCTCCGAGGCCGCGGCGATGACCTCTCCGCCGGGGCACATACAGAAGGTATATGCGCTCGTGCCGTCGGGCAGGTGGACGTTCAGCGAGTAATCGGCCGGCGGGAGCCCGTCATGCACCGCGCCGTACTGCGCGGCGTCTATATCCGCCTGTCTGTGCTCGATGCGCACGCCCATGGAAAAGGGCTTTGGCTCCATCGGCACGCCAAGCCGCTCGAGCATCTCAAAGGTGTCCCGCGCCGAGTGGCCTATGGCGAGGATAAGCCTGTCGCAATCAATTGTATATTCTTTTCCCGCCTCCGTGACCTCAACGCCGCGGAGGACATTTTTATCCGCAATGAGCCCCGTTAGCTTTGCGCCGAAGCGCACCTCGCCACCGAGCCCGATGACGGTTTTCCGTATGCGCTGCACGACGTCTATCAGGATATCCGTGCCGATATGCGGCTTTGCGTCATAGAGTATGCTCTCCGGCGCGCCGTGGCGCACGAACTGCTCGAGCATCCAGCGGATGCGCTTGTCCCTGATGCCGGTGTTCAGCTTACCGTCGGAAAAGGTACCCGCTCCGCCCTCGCCGAACTGCACGTTGCACTCGGGGTCGAGTGCGCCGCCCGCGCGGAAGGTATCCACCGCTTGACGGCGGCTTTCCGCATCCTGCCCGCGCTCGAGGACGATGGGCCTGAGTCCGGCCTCTGCCAGCACAAGGGCGGCAAACATTCCGGCAGGGCCGAAGCCCGCGATCACGGGGCGCTTCTGTGCGCTCATGCGCGGGATATCATAGTGAAATTCCTCAAAGCGGCACACATTTTTGCTTTTTGTCCGCGCAAGGAGCTTATCCTCGCCGTGAACCTCGACCGCGACGGAATAAAGCCAGTGTATATCGTTTTTCTTGCGGGCGTCCAGTGACTTTTTGGCTACGGTGAGCCCGCGGATATCTCTTTCGGAAATGTGCAGCTCACGGGCTGCTTTTTTTCTGAGCTTTTCCTCGCTCTCGCCTGTCTCGAGGCGCAGGGAACGGACCAGTATCATTTGCCCAGCCTCCCCGCCACATAGCCGCTTGCCCACGCCCACTGCAGGTTATACCCGCCGCAGTCGCCGTCGACGTCCAGCAGCTCGCCCGTTATGAACAGATGCGGCACAAACCAGCTCTCGAGCGTTTCGGGGTTTACGCCCGCGGTTCTGATGCCGCCCGCCGTCACCTGCGCGTGATCGAAATCCTCAACGCCGCGCACCTCCAGCGAAAAATCGCGGCAGGCGCGCGCTATGGCGGCAAGCTCCGCGTCCTGAAGCTCATGAAGCTTTCTGCCGCCGCCCACGCCGGCATATTTGACCGCCATTTTTCCCAGGCGGTTATGGAGCATACCCGTAAGTATATCCTCGGCGTTCATGTCCGGGTTTTTGGCGCAGCGCTGCCTGAGCCGCGCTTCGAGGTCGTCCACACCGGGCAGGAGGTCAATATGCACCCTTCCCCCGCCCGCTTCGGAGGCGGCCCGCGATATATCGAAAGCCGCGGGGCCGGACAGCCCCGTTTCCGTAAACTGCAGCTCGCCGCGGCTGACGGCGAGGGTCTCCCCTCCCGCTTCAAGGCGCAATACGGCGTCGGCTCTCACGCCCTTCAGGGCTCTCGGATAGGTGTGGTCTGTCACAAGCTGCACCAGCGCGGGGCGCAGGGCGGTGCGCTTATGCCCGAGGGCCTTCAGCAACTCATATCCGTCCATCACGCCGCCGACCTTCGCTCCGGCGGCTCCGCCGCAGGAGACTATAACGAAGTCCGCCGCTATCTCTCCCTCGTCGGTACGGACGATAAAGCCCTCGCCGCGGCGGGCTATCTCCCTTGCCGGGCAGGAGGTCTTAACGCTGACATTCTCCCGCTCAAGGGCGTAGCGCAGAACGTCCACGACGCTGTTTGCCGAGTTTGATCTCGGGTACACCCTGCCGCCGTACTCGGTCACGGTCAGCAGCCCCAGGGAGTCGAAGAATCTGAGCGTGTCGGCGGGAGTGAAGCTTTCCAGCACGCGTGAGGCAAACTCCGGCTGCTCGCCGTGGTAGTTCTCGGGCGCGGCGTTTACGTTGGTAAGATTGCAGCGGCCGTTTCCGGTGCTGAGCAGCTTCCGCCCGACGCGCTGCTGGCGTTCGAGCAGTATTACATTGTTGTTCTTATCCTCGGAGGCCGAGAGCGCCGCCATCATGCCGGAGGCGCCGCCGCCGATTATAACGACCGTATTCATGTCATTCACCGTAATGATACAGGATATCATGAGCCACGGGCTCATAGAAAAGTCTGTTTATCTCGTCAGAATCCCTTGTTTTTCCGAGTATGCACATTATCTTCGCAAGCGCGGCCTCAGTAGTCATATCGTATGCCTCGAGCACTCTGCGCCAGCCCTTGAGCCGGTGGCCGACGTTGTAAACTGCCAGATCCGAGCCCTCGTTCTGCACCTGCGTGGTCATTATGATGACCTTGCCGCGCTTTATGCCGCCGATGATGGCCTCGAGGAATTTATCGTCGTTATAGCTGGGCAGGCCGCCCACGCCGAAAGATTCTATTATAAGCGCGTCCTTGCGCTCGAGCATGAACTCAAGAAGCTCGATATCTATGCCGGGTATCATTTTTATAAGCCCGACATTCGTGTCGAGCGTATCGCAGAACTCCGGCTCCGGCAGGCTCTCCGGCACGATGTACTGCATCAGCACGCCGTCCTGAAGCGTGGCGATATAGGGATAATTGATGCTCGAAAAGGCGGCGAAGGATTTTGAGCGGGTCTTGCGCGCACGCGTTCCGAGTATGACCCTGCCGTTAAATACGATGTTCACGCCGCACATCCCGTCCGAGCAGGCGCAGGTGAAGGCGTCAAGGAGGTTGACCTTGGAGTCGGTCGAGTCAAAGCCGATGGGCTTCTGCGCCCCCGTGAGTATGATCGGCTTTCCTGATCCCCTGACCATATAGCTCAGCGCCGCCGCGGTATACGCCATGGTGTCCGTGCCGTGGCTTATGACAAAGCCGTCGTAGCTGTCGTAATTATCACGCAGGCAGCGCACGAGCTCCACCCAGTGGGCGGGCGTCATATTCGTGCTGTCCACGTTAAAAAGAGGTATGCAGTCGACGCTGCACAGCTCGGCGATCTTCGGCACGAATTTAAGAAGCTGCGTCGGTGTGAGCTCCGGCGTCAGGCCCCGTGGGGTGACCTCCGAGGCTATGGTGCCGCCGGTGCCTATCATGAGGATGTTTTTCATTTTCTAATAAACTCCCCGCTCTTTCCGCCGGTCTTTTTCAGCAGGCGTATGTCCGTTATCTCCATGTCCTTCTGCACTGCCTTGCACATATCGTACACCGTAAGAGCGGCGACGGATACCGCCGTCAGCGCCTCCATCTCCACTCCGGTGACACCGGTGCACCTGGCCGTCGCGGTGATCTCCACCGCAAGCTCCTTTTCGTTGAGCTCAAAATCGATGTCGACGCCGGAGATCATTATCGGATGGCACATGGGTATGATATCCGGAGTGCGCTTTGCGCCCATTATGCCCGCTATCTGAGCCGTGCCGAGCACGTCGCCCTTTTTCAGACCGCCCGTTTTTATGAGCTCAAACGTCCCGGCGTTGACGAGCACCCTGCCCGCCGCCACAGCCGTGCGCACGGTCTCGGCCTTTTCGGACACATCGACCATTCTGGCCCTGCCGCTGTTATTAAAATGAGAAAAATCACTCATGTCAATTCTCCTGACGTAATTTTCAATATGCAAGGTTATACATACGGATATTATATCCTATCCTCAGTTGCATTTCAACAAAGGAAATCGCCGGCAAAGGCTGAGCCTTTGCCGGCGATTAGAGAGGCCTATGCACCCTTTGTCCGGTTCACGCCGCGGTGCAGCCGCTTCTGACCTCACTCAGAGTGCGCACGCGGTCATGGACGATGGGCTCCCATTTGACGGGTCGGAACATCGCCGCGATACAGATAGGCAAATAGGTAAGCATGAACAGCGGGAAGGTGAAGGCGTAAAGCACCTTCTTCGGGGCGGAGCAGTAGATATTCTTCCACTCGGTGGCGGTGGTTATCGCTCCGACGACAAACATCATGAGATATGTATTTAATATGAGCTGGCCGAAGGACAGCAGGAGTATATCCGTTCCGCCGCCGGTAAAGACGCTGTATATCCCCGCGCCGACGTTTATAAGCAGCCCGAGCAGCGAGAGCACCACGGCCGGAGCAATGTTCATCGTCATGTCAAAGCAGGAGAAGCTGTGATTTTTGAATATGCCCTTTACGAGGCGGCCGCCGTAGCGCCCGAGTATCTGGACATAACCCCTCGCCCAGCGCATACGCTGCCGCCAGGACTGCGCGAAGGTCGTCGGCTGCTCGTCATACAGCACCGCCTTCGGGCAGTAGCCCACCTTCTCGCCGTTTACGACATTGTGGACGGTGAACTCGATATCCTCGACCAGCAGGTGGAAGGGCCAGCCGCCGCAGCGGTGCAGCACCTCACGGCTGAACATGAAGCCCGTGCCGGAAACGGCGCAGCTCGTACCCAGCAGGTAGCGCGCGTTATTCAGGTACTTTGCCTCGCGCAGGAACCACAGCGCGTAGCCCGCGGATATCCAGTTGTCGCCGTAGTTTTTCGAGTTGCGGTAGCTCGTGACTATGCCGTAACCGTCTGAAAAAGTCTGGTTCATGCGGCTTATGTAGTCCTCGCTGAGCAGATTATCCGCGTCAAACACCATGTACGCGTCGAAAACGTCGCCGTATTCCTCGAGTATCTTGTCAATCAGAAATTCCAGAGCGTAGCCCTTGCCCACCTGCTCGGTGTTGAAGCGCTCGTACACCGCGGCACCGTGTGCCCGCGCGATCTGCGCCGTCTTATCCGTGCAGTTGTCCGCGACGACAAACACCCGCACGAGCCTCGAGGGATAGTCCTGCGCCCTTATGCTGTCAAGCAGGTTCCCGATGACGAGCTCCTCGTTCCGCGCCGAGATCAAAACCGCGTAGCGGTGCAGCTCGGTCTTCTTGTGCGGTTTCTCCTTTTTCACGAAAGGCACAAGAATGTAGAAAAACTGATAGGAATAGCAGACAAAGAATATCATGCCGATGATGAAATTGATAAGCTTAATGGTTTCCATCGCCGCACCTCATTTGTTTTAACTGTGTGGTTTGTATTAGTACAGTTAATATACACTGAGCCGCAGCTATTGTCAACAAAAATTTATTTAATTTTTTATAAACCGAAAGCGCAGCCCTTTCAGGCTGCGCTTTCGGCATATTTTTTATTCGACTGATATCATGTAGTAATACACGGGCTGGCCGCCGTTTACGACCGTGACCTCCGCGTCGGGGAACCTGTCCTCAAGCGCGGCGGCGGTCTCCTCGGCCTCGTCCTGCGTCACATTCTCGCCGTAGTAGACGGTGATGAGCTCGGGATCGAGCGGCTCGAAGGCCTCGCCCATCTTACCGAGCATTTTGGGCATCTTGGTAAAGCTGCCGATGAGCTTGCCGTCGAGCAGTGCAAGATACTCGCCCGCGTGGATGGCGTAGCCGTCGAAATCGGAGTCGCGCGCGGCGTAGGTCACCTGAGCTGTGTGAACGCTCTCGATGGACTCGTTCATGGCCTCGGCGATATCCGATATCTCCTTGTCGGGGTCAAAGTTGAGCAGGGCGGTGATGCCCTGGGGAACAGTCTTTGTGGGGATGACGACGACTGTTTTATCCTCGCACAGGGGGATGCTCTGCTCGGCCGCCATGATGATGTTCTTGTTGTTTGGAAGAACGAACACCACCTCGGCGGGGGTGCGGTTTATCTCCTTGAGTATGTCCTCAGTGGAGGGGTTCATTGTCTGGCCGCCGGTGACGATGGTATCGGCGCCTATTTCCCTGAACAGCTGCGCCATGCCCTCGCCCGCGCAGATGGCGACAACGCCGCAGCGCTTCTCCGGCGCGGCGGGAGCGTCGGCGCACTCAAGCTCTCGCTCGATCTCCTCAAGATCGTCGGTGCTCTGCGCCTTTTTGCCTGCGAGTATATCCTCATGCTGGGTGCGCATATTCTCGATCTTTGCAAGCTCCAGCGTGCCGTAGCTCTGGGACTTGGTGAGAGCCTCTCCGGGGATGTTGGTGTGGACATGGACCTTGAAGGCCTCGTCGTCCTCGCCGATGACAAGACTGTCGCCGATACTGGAGAGGTAGGCGCGCAGCGGCGTGAGGTCGACGTTGGGCTCGTGCTTTCGGACGATGAACACCGTGTCGAAGGCATAGGTGATCTCCTCGGTGCCGAAAACGTCAAATGCGCCGCTTTCGTTGGCGATAGCTCCGGCCTCAACGGCGGTCCTGGGAGCTGCGACCTCGCCGCGCAGATAGGACAACATAGCCCCGAAGATGACTATGTAGCCCTTTCCGCCTGCGTCTATGACCCCGGCCTTGCGCAGCACCGGGTTGAGGTTGACGGTGTTTTCAAGAGCTTCCTCGCCTATTTTGAGGGCGGTTTCGAGCATCTCCTCAATGTCGCAGCCCTTCTTCGTGTATTCCACCGCGGCGGCGGAGGTCATGCGCGCGACGGTCAGTATCGTGCCCTCGGCGGGCTTCATGACCGCCTTGTAGGCCGCGTCGACTCCGTCCTCCATTGCGGCGGCAAATTCCTTTGCGCCGACCGTCTCCATACCCTTGAGCCTGCGGGAAATGCCGCGGAACAGCAGGGACAGGATAACACCGGAGTTGCCGCGGGCGCCGCGCAGCAGCGCGCCTGCAACGCAGTCTGCCACCGCGTCAACGGCGTAAAAATCCTTTTTTCTGAGCTGAGTCGCCGCCGTGTTCAGGGTGAGGCCCATATTTGTGCCCGTATCGCCGTCCGGAACGGGAAAAACATTCAGTTCGTTTATCTGCTGTGTATTCGCTGCAAGCGCCGCGTCAGCGCACAGTATCATATCTTTAAATGCTGCGGCGTCAATATATTCTCTCAAAGTAATAGCACCTCCGGGAGGGATTTTATATATTATCCGATGATCACGGTATCGACATAAACGTCCACGCTCTTGACGGGCACGCCCGTGGCGTTGGCGACCTTGTAGCGGACTTCCTTGATAATGCTTCGGCATACGGCGCTGATATTGACGCCGTTATCCACGCCGATATGAAGCTCAAGGGACAGTGTATCATCGTCGTTAAAGTGAGCGACCACGCCCTTGGACATGGATTCACGTCTCAGAAGCTGAAGAGGTCCGCCTTCCTTGCTGCGGCCCGCCATGCCTTTTACGCCGAAGCAGCTCGTGGCCGCAAGACCGGCGATGTTCGTGAAGACCTCACTGGTGATGCTTATGTTTCCGCGCTCGTTACTTATATTCACCATGGTGAAAGACTCCTTTCATTATATAATGCATCAAATGCTGCGGCCTTATAAGCATTCCCAAAAAATCGGGATTTTTGCCCGAATACCCGCAGACAGAACATTGAGTTATAATTATAATACACTAATTCAAAAAGTACAAGCATAATTTAGCGCATCATTAACAGGATTTTGATGTTTACAGTTTAATTCTAAAGTGTTAGACTCAAAGCAAAGAAAAAACATACGGAGGAAAAGATATGGCAAGAAAATATAAGACGATGGACGGCAACGAGGCGGCCGCGCACGTAAGCTACGCGTTCACCGAGGTCGCCGCGATCTACCCCATCACACCCTCGAGCCCCATGGCGGACTTCGTCGACCAGTGGTCGGCCAAGGGTCAGAAGAACATCTTCGGCAGCACCGTCAAGGTGCAGGAGATGCAGGCCGAGTCCG
>OLSB01000327.1_pt1 | contig 56334 bp, 65 predicted proteins | sample 1672071 | NCBI WGS metagenome assembly OLSB01 (sample SAMEA3136642, study PRJEB25190) | human gut metagenome | biome: human gut; feature: human-associated habitat; material: faeces | place: Austria | collected 2013 | reverse complement strand
AATGAGGCTATTAAAGATATGGAGAAATTAAAAAATGAATCGGAAGATTGCTATGCCAAGAGGGACGGGGAATTTTGGCACATGTTTGCCAAAAAGGATGGACTTTTTTCAAAATAATTCCTCAAAACCGCTAGATAAAAAACCCGTCCCCGTGTCTGAAGGTGTCCCCTTGTCTAATTTTGTATAAAATCTACAATTTCTTTTCCGAGGATGTCTTCTTTACCAGAATAACCATGGTCAGTTCCTTTTATATAGCCAATATTTAAAGTTTTGTTGTGAATCTTTTGCTTTAAAAGGTCTATCAATTCATCTAAAGGTTGCACTACTAAGTCATTTTCACCCCATCTTAAGAATAATGGGATTGTAATATTGTTTAGCTCTTTAAAATCGTAACTCGCATCACTAAATTTTGCAAAGTCTATTTTTTCATTATCTCTAAAATATCTTAAATATGATTTTACACTTATTGGATGGTCAAAACTATCAAATGGCATTAATTCCATAGTTTTGTTTTCTTTTTCTTTTGCAATTGCAAAGGCAAGCGTTTCGTTATATTTTTTTAGTCCTAAGTCATACTTTTGTATGCCAACTAAATCTACTAATGATAACAGTATAATTGATTTTATTTTATCTAGATTTTCGTATTTTTCGTCTTTTAATTTATTGTATGCATATACAATTTTAGTACAGCCTAAGCTATGCCCTTGAAGATGAATTTTAGCATAACCTAAAGATATCATTTTATCGATTGCACCTTTAATATCATAATAACATTCTAATACATCTTCATATACACTGCCACCATTTAAAACTTTGGTACCATCAGTTTTTTTTGTGTAGCACATAAGATTTGCACCTCTATTGTCAAATTCAAAATATGAAATATTAGCCTTATTGATGATACCTGCTAATATATCTGATCTTCTTTTTAGACAATTGCTTTGCATACCATGTATAGAAATTACAACTTCATCTGTTTTTACCTCTGGAGCATATAATAAGCCTACCAATTCTACATTATCTTCTAATTCAAAATAAACTTTTTCTAACATAAAGACCTCCTTTTGAAAATATTATACAATACACTGTCAATGGGAAATGAAATTTTTGACAGTTGTTCTTAATCATCATTATTATTAATTATTCACTAAAAAATAAGGATTATGTCCCATTGACAGTCATTGATAAATTTTCTTGACATTTGCTATATTAATATATATAATTAAAATGTTAAGTTATATATTCGAGGAGCGATATAAAAAATGATTTCAAGATTATTAATCTTAGTGTTTTTAATAGCCATTAATGCTTTCTTTGCAGCTGCAGAAATAGCTTTTATTTCTTTAAATGATGCAAAAATAGAAAAACAGGCAAAAGATGGTAATAAAAAAGCAAAACAGATTAAGAATATGTTAAAAGAACCAAGTAGATTTTTAGCTACAATTCAAATTGGTATTACTTTGGCAGGATTTTTATCAAGTGCTTTTGCAGCAGATGCTTTTGCAAGTGAACTCGCACCCATATTAGAAAGTTTAATTCCACTTGGAATAAATGTATGGAACACAATATCAATTATTCTAATAACAATTGTACTTTCATATTTTTCATTGGTCTTTGGGGAGTTAGTGCCAAAAAGATTAGCAATGAAAAAAGCAGAAAAAATAGCATTTACAACGATTCCCGTTATTAGGGCAATATACTGTATTACATCTCCATTTGTTAAATTATTAACAGCTTCAACAAATGTTGTTTCTAAAATTTTTGGAATAAGCGAGACAGACGAAGATACTGTGACAGAAGAAGAAATAAGAATGATGGTTGACGTTGGAGAAGAAAAAGGTTCTATAGAAGAAGAAGAAAAAGAGCTTATAAATAATGTGTTTGAATTTAATGATAAAGTGGCATCAGAAGTAATGATACATAGAAAAGATATATATGCAATAGAAATCCATTCTGATATTAATGACATATTAGGGGAATTAAAAGAGTATAAATACAGCAGAATTCCAGTATATGAAGATACAATAGATAATATTGTTGGAATATTATTTATTAAAGACTTAATTGCATATTTAAATACTAATAAAGAAGTAAAAATTAAAAGAATAATGAGAGATGCATATTTCGTTTCTGAAAGCAAAATGATAAATGAATTATTTAGAGATTTACAAAAAAATAAGCATCAAATGGCTATAGTATTAGATGAATATGGTGGTACAGCAGGATTAATCACAATGGAAGATATTATAGAAGAGCTTGTTGGAAATATTTTTGATGAATATGATGATGTAGAAAAAGATTATGAAAAATTAGATGATAATACATTTATGATTAGTGGAGGAGTAAGTATTTTTGAATTAAGAAAAATATTAGATGTAGAAATCCCAGAAGGAGATTATGACACATTATCAGGTTATTTAATAGAATTATTAGGAAGAATCCCAGAAGATGAGGAAAATCCTATTATCGAAACAGAAAATGTAACATATAAAATAGAAGAATATGAAGAAAGAAGAATCCTTTGGGTAAAAGCTTGCAAAAATAATAAACATGTAGAAAAACCGGAAGAAACAGAAGAGCAAGAATAAAAATAATATTAGAAAAATAGAGTTTTTAAAATATTTTAAAAACTCTATAAAAATTTAAAGGAGTATAAGGCTGAAAAAAATAATTAGAAATTTTCGGACTTAGTTTGTAGCGCAGAAAGGGATGATTATAAAAATGTATGAAGAATTAGGAATAAGAGATGAATTAATTGAAAAAGCAAATATAGCAGAACAAGAAGTTAAAGAAGAATTTGAGAGAATAAACAAAATAGCAGAACAAAATAGTATTAAAGTATTAAAAGCTTTTCAAAAATATAATCTATCAGAAATGCATTTTGGAGGCACAACAGGATATGGTTATGGAGATGTTGGGCGTGATACTATAGAAAGTATTTTTGCAGAGGTGCTAGGTACAGAAGATGCATTAGTAAGAACACAACTTATTTCAGGAACTCATGCACTTACTGTTGCTTTATTTGCTATGCTAAGACCAGGAGATACTATGCTTAGCATAAATGGCAAACCTTATGACACATTAGATGAAGTAATTGGAATTACTCCTAATAGTAGTTCTTTAAAAGCGTATGGTGTAAAATATGAACAAATAGATTTAATAGCCAATGAATTTGATGTAAATAGCATCAAAAAAAGATTAGAAAAACAAGATGTAAAATTAGTATGCATGCAAAGATCAAGAGGTTATTCTACGAGAAAAAGTTTATCAATAGAGAGCATGAAAAATGTAATAGATAAAATAAGAGAAGTAAATAAAAATGTAATTATTATGGTAGATAATTGTTATGGAGAATTTGTGGACGTAGTAGAACCAAGTTCTATTGGAGCAGATTTAATTATAGGTTCGCTTATAAAAAATTTAGGTGGTGGAATTGTTCCAAATGGTGCATATATAGCAGGTAAAAAAGATTTAATTTCATTATGTGCAGAAAGACTAACTGTACCTGGGCAAGGAAAAGAAGTTGGTGCAAGCTTAGGAATAAATAAACAAATTTTACAAGGATTATTTTTTGCACCACAAGTAGTGGCAAGTAGTGTCAAAACAGCTGTTTTTGCAAGCAAGTTATTAGAAAATTTAGGATATAAAGTAGATCCTAAATTTAATGAAAAAAGAACAGATATAGTTCAAACAATACAATTTGGAGATAAAGATAAATTAATTAAATTTTGTCAAGGAATTCAAAAAGGTTCACCAGTAGACTCTAATTCTATTCCAGAACCATGGGACATGCCTGGGTATACTGATAAAGTAATAATGGCAGCAGGAGCTTTCACACAAGGTTCATCCATAGAACTTTCTTGTGATGCACCAATAAGAGAGCCTTTTATTGCTTTTATGCAAGGACGGATTAACATATGAATATGGGAAAATAGGAATAATAACAGCAATAAACAATTTAAATTAAAGTTATAATGAATAATATAGGAGAAAATGTATGAAAGTAGTTGTTGTGGGTGGAGGACCCGCTGGTATGATGGCTGCAATTACAGCAGCTGAAAATGGTAATAAGGTTATTCTTTTAGAAAAAATGAACTCACTTGGTAAAAAGCTATTAATTACAGGAAAAGGAAGATGTAATATAACAAACAATGCTGATATGGAGGATTTTTTTAAAAACATACCAGGAAATTCTAAGTTTTTATACAGCTCTTTTAATAGTTTTAATAATACTGATATAGTAAATTTTATAGAAGAAAATGGAGTAGAAACTAAAGTAGAAAGAGGACGGAAGAGTGTTCCCTATTTCTGATAAAGCAGAAGATGTATTAGAAGTATTTAAGAAAAAATTAAAAGAGCAAAATGTCACAGTAAAATACAATTGTAAAGTAAGCAAGATTATGGTAGAACAAGGCATGGTAAAAGGTGTACAATTGGAAAACGGAGAAATAATTGAAGCAGAAAAGGTAATTTTAACTACAGGTGGGAAAAGCTATCCTGTGACTGGTTCTACTGGTGATGGATATAAGATTGCACAGGAATTAGGACATAATATAATAAATTTAAAACCAGCTCTTGTTCCATTAAGATGTAATGGGGAGTCATTGGAGTTATGCAAAAATCTACAAGGGTTATCTCTTAAAAATGTTAAGCTAACCATAAAAGATGGGAATAAGACAATTTATGATGATTTTGGAGAAATGCTGTTTACGCATTTAGGAATATCTGGGCCAATAGTGCTTTCAAGTTCATCAATTCTTTTAAGATACAAAAATATAGACAAATTGCTATTAGAAGGAAAAATAAAAGCTACAATAGATTTAAAACCAGCATTAACACCTGAAAAATTGGAATTAAGAGTAATAAGAGATTTTGACGAAATGAAGAATAAGGAATTTAAGAATTCTTTAAATAAATTATTGCCACAAAAAATGATAAATCCATTTATTAAATTAACCAAAATAGATGAAGAAAAAAAGGTAAATACAATAACAAAAGAAGAAAGAAAAAAAATAGTATATTTGCTTAAACACTTAGAATTTACTTTATCAAATTTTGGCTCAATGGAAGAGGCAATAGTGACATCTGGTGGAGTAGACACAAAAGAAATTAACCCTAAGACAATGGAATCAAAAATAATAAAAGGTTTATATTTTGCAGGAGAAATAATAGATGTAGATGCATTAACAGGAGGATTCAATTTGCAGATAGCATTTTCAACAGGAAGAGCTGCAGGATTAAATTAGTACTTTAGGAAGGAATAAGATTAAAGATGGAAGAATTTTATACAATAAGCAATAATTCGGAAGCAGAGATAATAGAAAAAAAGTCAAAATTTATTGCACATATATTTTATGTAGAAAGCATTGAAGAAGCAGAAAAATATCTTAAAGCAACAAGAAAAAAATACCATGATGCAAGACACAACTGTTTTGCATATGCAATAGAAACAATAGATGGTGGAATTGCTGTTAAATATAATGATGATGGAGAACCAGCAGGAACCGCAGGTTCTCCTATATTAAAAATCTTGTTAGAAAAAGGTATTACTAATGTATTAGTAGTGGTAACAAGATATTTCGGTGGGATTTTATTAGGAACAGGGGGACTTGTTAGAGCATATACAAAAACTACTCTTGAAGCATTAAATAAAGTCGAAATTATAAAAAAAGAAAAGGGATGCGAAATCGAACTTGAAATCGAATATTGTGATTTAGAGTCGGCTAAAAAATACCTGTATGACATAGGTGTAAAGTCAATAAAAGTAGAATTTTTAGAGAAAGTAAAATTAAATGCTGAAACACCTAAAAATATGTTGAAATATATAGAAACAGAGGATGTCAAAAAAAACTTTAAAATCCTAAAATACAATATTTTAGAAGAAAAAATTATTTAGAACTTAAAGGGTTACAAGCAAAAATAGAAAAATTTTCCAAAAAAGGCTTGCATTAGGAAGAAAAACATAATATAATGCAAATTGTAAAATTTTTACAAATATATTTTTAGGGAGGTATAATTTTGAATGACAAAATCACAGTTTTAATAGCGGATGATAATTCAGACTTTACAACAACGTTAGTCAATTTCTTAGAAAAAGAAAATGATATGGAGGTAATTGGAGTTGCACACAATGGGAAAGAAGCATGCGAGATGGTTTTTAATACTAATCCAGATGTTTTACTATTAGATGTAATAATGCCACATTTAGATGGGTTAGGAGTATTAGAAAAAATCAATGAATCAGACATGAAGAAAAGACCAATGTGTATAATGTTATCAGCAGTGGGACAATCTAAAATTACACAAAAAGCAATTAGCTTAGGAGCAGAATACTATGTAGTAAAACCTTTCGATATCGAACTTTTAATAAAAAGAATAAGAGAAATTAAAAATTATCAGCCAATAACTGCAAGTACTTGCTATAGTAGTAACAAGGAAATCAAAATACCATACATAGAAATATCTGGGGAAAATAAAAAAGATGAAGAAAATTTAGAAGCATTGGTAACAAACCTAATTCATGAATTAGGAGTCCCAGCACATATTAAAGGATACCAATACTTAAGAGAAGCAATAATGATGGTAATAAATGATATAGATATAATAAACCAAATAACAAAACAATTATATCCAGACATAGCAAAGCGTTATGGAACAACTCCATCGAGAGTTGAGCGTGCAATACGTCATGCGATAGAAGTAGCTTGGTCAAGAGGAGAACAACAAACAGTTGAAAGAATTTTTGGCTATACTATTTCAGCAGCAAAAGGCAAACCAACAAACTCAGAATTTATAGCGATGATAGCTGACAAATTAAGATTAGAAATAAAAACTGCATAAAGATGAATTATTAAAACGAAAACCCGAGATATATCTCGGGTTTTCGTTATGCCAAAAGGGACGGGGAATTTTGGCACATATTTGCAAAAAGGGACAGACTTTTTGCAAATAATGAACGAAAAACGCTAGACAAAAACTTAAGTCCCCGTGTCTGAAGGTGTCCCCTTGTCTAGGTTTTTATAAAGTGTCAAATAATTTTCGTAAATATATCTCGTCTTTTTATCTGTTTTGTGATATTATATATAAGTAGCAATTTTATAAAGATTGGAGAAAGAAATGGAAGAAAATATAAGACTACAAAAGTTTTTAGCAGAAGAAGGCATTGCATCAAGAAGAAAATGTGAAGAGTTTATAAAACAAGGGAAAGTAAAAGTAAATGGAATAACTATAACAAAACTCGGCACTAAAATTAATCCTAAAAAAGATAAAGTAGAATTTTTAGGAAGAACAATAAATCAAAAAGAAAACAAAGAGTATACTTATATTTTACTAAACAAACCAATAGATTATGTGACAACAGCTAAAGATCAATTTGATAGAAAAACAGTTTTAGATTTGGTAAAAACAAATAAAAGATTAGTTCCTGTTGGAAGATTAGATATGTATACATCAGGAGCATTAATTCTTACAGATGATGGAGATTTTGTGTATAAAGTGACTCATCCAAAACATGAAATAACAAAAACTTATACTGTCACACTTATGGGTATTCCAACAGATGAGGAAATTGAAACATTAAGAAATGGTGTAGACATTGGAAATTTTGTAACAAGCAAAGCAAAAGTAAGAATTATTAAAACTGATTATGAGAAAAACAGGTCAAGGTTAGAAATTGTAATACATGAAGGAAAAAATAAGGAAGTTAGAAGAATGTGTGAAGCAATTGATAAAAAAGTACTAGCGCTTCACAGAACAAAAATTGGGAATATATCAGTAAAAGACTTAGAGATGGGGACTTGGAGATATTTAAGACCTAGAGAGGTAACAGAAATTTTAAAAGGAACAACTATACATAAAATGGAGGAAAAATGAGCTTATATAACGAAACAAAATTTATAATGAAAAAATACAACATTTCTGCAAATAAAAGCCTAGGACAAAATTTTTTAATAGATGATGAAGCAGTATCAACAATAGTAGATACAGCCAAGGTTACAAAAGATGATTTGATAATAGAAATTGGCCCAGGGCTAGGAACTTTAACTTCTAAGCTATTAGAAAAGGCAGGAAAAGTTATAGCAATAGAATTAGATAAAAAGATGGTATTAGTATTAGAAGATAGATTTAGTTTATATGATAATTTTGAGTGTATAAATGAAGATGTTTTAAAAGTAGATTTGGAATCTTTAATATCAGAAGAAAAATCTAAGGGTTTGAAAACAGCAAAAATTGTTGCAAATTTACCATATTATATAACTACTCCAATTATTATGAAATTATTAGAAGAAAAATTAGACATTGAAACAATTACTGTAATGATACAAAAAGAAGTAGCAGATAGATTAGTAGCAGAACCGGGGAAAGCAAATACAGGAGCAATTACTTATGCAATAAATTATTATACAAATCCAAAAGTTGTTTTACAAGTGCCAAACACAGCATTTATTCCAGCTCCAGATGTAAACTCCACAGTAATACAATTAGAGGTTTTGCAAAAACCTAAAATTGATGTAATAGATGAAGAGATGTTTTTTAAAGTTATAAAATATGCATTTATGCAAAGAAGAAAGACTTTATTAAATTCACTTACAAATAGCAAAATATTAGGAGAAAAAGAATATATTGAAAAAATGCTTTCTGAATTAGGCATTGAAAAAACTATAAGGGCAGAAAATTTAAGTTTGGAGGAGTTTGCGAAAATTGCAAATTGGATAAAGACCAAAAGTTAATTCTTTTCAACTTATTTTGTAGCGTAGAAGGGAATGATTATAAAAATGGAAACTAAATATTTTGATTTAAGAGAAAAAATAGATGATGAAAAAATAAAAGAAGCGGCAGAAGCAATAAAAGAAGGAAAATTAGTTTTGTTTCCAACAGAGACTGTTTATGGATTAGGTGCAAATGGATTAGACGAAAATGCGGTTAAAAAGATATATGCAGCAAAAGGAAGGGCAAGCGATAATCCTTTAATACTCCATATTGCAGATATTAAAATATTAGATAAATTAGTAAAAAGTGTGGGAGATATTGAATCAAAACTTATAGAAAAATTTTGGCCAGGCCCACTTACTATTATTTTTGAAAAAAAAGAAATTGTACCAAATGTAATTACAGGTGGACTAAATACAGTAGCGATAAGAATGCCGGAAAATTTAATCGCCAGAAAATTAATTAGATATTCTAACCTCCCAATTGCTGCACCAAGTGCAAATATTTCTGGCAAACCAAGTGGCACAGTTTTAGAAGATATAAAAGAAGAATTTGATGGGAAAGTTGATTATATGATAAATGGCGGAAAAGTAAATATTGGCTTAGAATCTACCGTTATAAGAGTAGTAGATGGGATTATTCATATATTGAGACCAGGTAAAATTACAAAAGAAAATTTTGAAGATTTGGGTTTTGATGTAGCAATCGAAAAGCAAATATTAGGGGAGTATGATGGTAAAGAAAAGGTAATGTCACCTGGGATAAAATATAAACATTATGCCCCAAATACCAAAAGTGTGTTAATATACAGCAAAAACAACGAAAAAATGGTAGACAAAGTAAAAGAATTAGCTAAAAACGAAAATGCAGTTATTTTGTGTAAAACATCGAATGAAAACAGATATTCAGGATTTGATGTAATATCAATGGGAGATACTTTAGAAGAGATTAGCAGCAACATATTTACAATACTTAGAAAAAGCGATAAATTAAATAAATCACTTATCATAATAGAAGGAGTAAAAGAAGAAGGTTTAGGACTTGCAATTATGAATAGATTAATTAGAGCAACTGCACATAACTATATAAAAATTATATAAAATAATTGTAAATGAAAAAATAATAATGTATAATAATAAAGAATTTTGAAAGAGGATATACAGTTGAAAAATAATTAGAATTTTTCCAATTTAGCTTGTAACATAGGAAGGAATGATTATAAAAATGGATCCAAAACTAAAAAATATATTAGAGTGGGCGTACTGCATAATTATAGCAGTGGGGCTTGCCTTATTGGTAAGATATTATTTAGGAACTCCAACAATAGTTCAACAAACATCTATGGCAAGTACTTTGCAACCAGGAGAAAGACTTATATTAAGTAGGATTACTAGAACAACTAAGGGAGAATATCAAAGAGGAGATATAATTACTTTTGAAGCACCAAGCTCGATAAAAAATTTAGATTATGATAATCCTGTTGCTATATATGAATATGAGCCAAAAGGCTGGTTTAGTAAATTCGTTTACAAAGTTTTAGAAATAGGTAAAACAAGTTATATTAAAAGAATTATAGGAATGCCAGGAGACCATATATTGATACAAGATGGCAAAGTATTTTTAAATGGTGAAGAATTAGAAGAACCGTATCTTGCAGAAGGTGTTAAAACATATAGCAACGATTATACAGATATTACAGTGCCAGAAGGATATGTGTTTGCCATGGGAGATAACAGAGAATATAGCAAAGATTGTAGGTCATTAGGTTGTATCCCAATAGACAAAATAGAAAGTAAGGTATGGATTAGATTTTGGCCATTAACTAAATTTGGAAAAGTAGAATAGGAAAAATAATGGGATTTGAAAATATATTAGGAAATAAAGAAAATAAAAAATTATTAACTAACATATTAGAAACTGAAAATATTTCGCATAGTTATATGTTTATAGGAAAGCATAGTATTGGAAAACTGCTTTTTGCAAAAGAATTTGCAAAAGGTATTTTATGTAGTAGTAATCCAAAACCATGCAATACCTGCATATCTTGCATAAAATTTGATAACAATAATCATCCAGACTTTTTTGTTGTAGAGCCAGAAGAAGGTTCAATAAAAAATGAGCAAATAAGAGAGTTAAACAAAAAAATATTGGAAAAGCCAATTCAATCCTTAAAAAAGGTATATATTATAAATGATGCAGAAACTATGACAACTCAGGCACAAAATAGTTTATTAAAAACATTAGAAGAGCCACCAGAGCATGCAGTGATAATATTAATAACAAGTAATGAACATAAGATGTTAAATACTATTAAATCAAGAGTAGTAAAAATATATTTTAATGAATTAGAACAAAAAGACATAGAGCTTATACTAAAAAAAGAATATGGTATAGAAAATACAAATAATGACATTATAAAATATGCTGGTGGAAGCGTAGAAATGGCATTAAGGCTATATAACAATAACGATTTATATATTAAAATCAATGAAATCTTTTCTAATCTAGATAAAATAGATATTATTGATTTATTAAATTCGAAAGAAGAAGTATTTGAAAAAAAGGAGTTTATAGAAGACATTTTAGATTATATAAATATATTATTCTATAACTTATCTAAGAAAGATATAAGATATATAAACTGCTTAAGAGAAATTATAAACACAAAAGAAAGACTAGCAAGTAATGCAAATTATAATATGACAATGGATAATTTTTTATTTACAGTGTGGGGGGAAATAAATGATTAGTATAATAGGAGTAAGATTTAAAAAACCAGGGAAAATATACTTTTTCGACCCTAAAGGGAAAACGGTAGAAAAAGGAATGCATGTAATTGTTGAAACAGCGATGGGCAAAGAATATGGAGAAGTTGTTATTACAAATAGAGAACTTCAAGAAAAAGATATTGTTGCACCATTAAAACCAATAATAAGAATAGCTACTGAAAAAGATAAAGAAAAACATGAGGAGAATATAAAGCAAGAAAAAGAGGCTTTTAAATTATGTGAAGAAAAGATTAAAGAACATAAATTAGATATGACTCTAGTTGATGTTGAATATAAATTCGATAGAAGTAAATTACTATTTTTCTTCAAAGCAGATGATAGAATAGATTTTAGAGATTTAGTTAAAGATTTAGCTGCAATATTTAAAACAAGAATTGAATTAAGACAAATAAATGCAAGAGATGAAGTCAGAAGAATGGGCGGAAACGGAGTATGTGGAAGAGAATTATGTTGCTGTTCGTTTCTAAATGATTTTGATACTATTTCAATAAAGATGGCAAAAGAACAAAACTATTCATTAAATCCTGCAAAAATATCAGGAAATTGTGGAAGGCTTATGTGTTGTTTAAGATATGAGCAAAATGTATATGAAGAAAAATTATCAAGACTGCCAGGAATAGGTTCAATAGTAAAAACAGAAGATGGAGAAGGCGAAGTTTGCGGAGTAGAAATTTTAAAAGAACGAGTAAAAGTAAAATTTAAAGACGGAGATGAAAGTTTCTACAAAAGATATGATTTACCAGATATCAAGATAATAAAAAATATTTCTAAGAAAACGAAAGCAGAAGAACAAGAAGAAAAAGAGTTAGAAGCATTAGAAAATCAAGATAAATAAAAAAGAATGGTGGTGAAAAAAATGGCATATAAAATTACAGATAAATGTATAAGCTGTGGAGCATGTGCAGCAGAATGCCCAGTTTCTTGCATATCACAAGGAGACACAAAATATGTAATCGACAAAAATGTATGTATAGAATGTGGCACATGTGCAGGTGTTTGTCCAGTAGAAGCACCAGTTGAAGATAACGAATAGAAAAATATAGAAGAAGAGCTTGATTAACAATTTAATGTTAATCAAGCTCTTTGGCAAAATATCGTATTGCTAAAATATAAGGGATATAGTATAATAAAATAAAAAAAGAAATAGAAGAAATAAAAGAGGAAAAAATGATAAATAAAAAATTAAAAATATTTGTTATAATATCTCTTATTATAGCAATTGTAGAAGTATTGATGATAATACATATTAAAAAAGAAACAAAACAAGTAGCTTCAGAAAAAACTGATGAAAATGATAAATCTTTAGAAGAAGTTTTTCAAGAAATAACCAACATAGAGGAGCTAGAAGAATTAGAAGAGCTGGTAGAAATAGAAGAAAAACAAGATGACAAAAAAGATGATAAAATCAACAATAATAATGCAAAACAATCAACCAATTATACAAAAAAATATTATATAAAAGTAAATAATGGAGCACAAGTAGTAAATATATATACAAAAGATGAAAATGGGAATTATACAAAACCAGTAAAAGCAATGATTTGTTCAACAGGCGATGATACACCACAGTCAGGAACCTATAAGATAGCGTATAGGTGGGAATGGCTAGGACTTTTCGGAAATGTAGCTGGACATTGGGTAACACAAATAGTGGGGAATATCTTGTTCCATTCAGTGCCATATGTTACAAAATATGATCCAGGAAGTCTAGAATATTGGGAATATGACAAACTAGGAACTAAAGCATCAATGGGGTGTGTACGATTAAAAGTAGAAGATGCAAAATGGATATATGATAATTGTGCAAGTGGAACAATAGTAGAGTTTTATTCGGATTCAAATCCAGGACCATTTGGAAAACCAACATCTATGAAAATATCAGATGCAGAGGAGCCTTTTAGAAATTGGGATCCAACAGACCCAAATCCAGCAAATCCATGGAAAAATATAAATAACAGTGAACCACAAGAAGAGCCAATAACGCCAGAAAGCCCAACTGATAATCCTAATAATCCAGAAGAACCTGAAGTGCCTGAAGTACCAACCGAACCAGACAATCCAACAGAAGAACCCGAGGAACCTGAAGTACCAAATGAGCCAGAAAATCCAGAAGAGCCAATTGAAAATCCTGAAGAACCAACAACGCCGACAGAGCCAGAAGTCCCAGAAGTGCTATCAGCAGAATAAAAAATAGACAAAAACTTAAGTCCCCGTGTCTGAAGGTGTCTCTTTGTCTGTTTTTTTATAAGATGGAAAACTCCATCTTTTTTTCTTGACATTTATACCGTTTAGACATATACTAAAATGGAAATAATAAACAAGAGGGGGTAAAGTTTAGTGAAAGATTTAATAGAGATTAGATGGCATGGTCGTGGAGGTCAAGGTGCTAAAACAGCTTCATTACTACTTGCAGATGCAGCTTTTAATACAGGTAAATATATACAAGGATTTCCAGAGTATGGACCAGAAAGAATGGGAGCTCCAATAACAGCATATAATAGAATAAGCACGAATCCAATAACTATCCATAGTAATATTTATGAGCCAGATTATGTAGTTGTAGTAGATGATAGCTTATTAGAAACAATAAATGTAACAGCAGGGCTAAAAGATGATGGTGCAATAGTAATAAATAGTACAAAAGATGGAAATTATATTAGAAGCAAATTAAAAGATTATAAAGGAGACATTTATAAAATAGATGCAAGAAAGATTTCTATGGAGACATTAGGAAAATATTTTCCAAACACACCAATGCTTGCAGCAATAGTAAAAGTAAGCAAAATTATGACAGATGAAGAATTTTTAAATGATATGCAAGGTTCGTTTAAACATAAATTTGCAAAAAAACCTGAAGTAATTGAAGGAAATATGAAGGCATTAGAGATGGCACTTACATCAATTGAAAAAATATAAAACAAAAAGAGAGGAGATAAATATGTCTAAAAAAATAGATAGTAATACTCCAATGGAAGATATGACAGTTGGAGGAAATATTTATGAGGCAGGGAATGCACGTGATTTTAAAACAGGAGATTGGAGAAGCACACGTCCAGTATATGTAAAAGAAAAATGTAAACAATGCGGACTTTGTTTTCCAGTATGCCCAGATAACAGTATACCTGTAAATAAAGATCAAAAAAGAGAAGATTTTGATTATGATATGTGCAAAGGATGTGGCGTTTGTGCAAAAGTATGCCCATTCGGTGCAATCTATATGGAATAAAATTTATATTAAAGGAGAGATAAAAATATGTCAATTAGAGAACGTTTAAGTGGTAATGAAGCTGCAGCAATAGCAATGAAACAAATTAATCCAGATGTTGTAGCAGCTTTCCCAATAACACCATCTACAGAAATACCACAATATTTTTCAACATTTGTAAGCAATGGTGCAGTAGATACAGAATTTGTTGCGGTAGAAAGTGAACATAGTGCAATGTCTGCATGTATAGGTGCAGAAGCAGCTGGAGCAAGGGCAATGACAGCTACATCTGCAAATGGATTATCTTTAATGTGGGAGATGATTTATATTGCATCAAGTTTACGACTACCTATTGTTATGTCATTAGTAAATAGAGCAGTATCTGGACCATTAAATATTCATAATGACCATTCAGATGCAATGGGAGTAAGAGATAGCGGATGGATTATGTTATTTTCAGAAAACAATCAAGAGGCTTATGATAATTTATTAATGGCACATAGAATTGCAGAACACGAAAAAGTGTTATTACCAACAATGGTATGCCAAGATGGATTTATAACTTCACATTCTATAGAAAATATAGAGCTAGAAGAAGATGAAAAAGTAAAAGAATTTGTAGGAACATATAAACCAAAACATTATTTATTAAATGACAAAGAACCAATTGCAGTAGGTCCATTAGACTTGCAAGCATATCTTTTTGAGCATAAAGCTCAACAAGCAGAAGCAATGAAAAATGCTAAAGAAGTAATATTAAATGTTGCAAAAGATTTTGAAAAAATGACAGGAAGAAAATATAGCTTCTTTGAGGAATATAAAACAGAAGATGCTGATTTTGTTATTATCTGTATGAACTCTACAGCAGGTACAGCAAAATATGAAGCAGACAAGTTAAGAGAACAAGGAATAAAAGCTGGAGTGTTAAAATTAAGAGTATTTAGACCATTCCCAGCAGAAGAAATAGCAAAAGCAATTTCTCATGTAAAGGCTGTTGCTGTTTTAGATAAAGCAGATGGACTAAATGCAGTAGGTGGACCACTATTTACAGATGTTACTTCAGGATTATATACAAATGGTGTTCAAATACCAACTTTAAGCTATATATATGGAATAGGTGGAAGAGATATTAAAGCAGAAGAAATTGGAACCGTATATAAAGATTTAAGCGAAGTTGCAAAATTCGGAAAAGTAGAAAATCCATATAGATATTTAGGCTTAAGAAGAAAGTAAGGAGGAATGTATTATGGCATATAATTTAAAAGAAGTAATTGCAGAAAAACCAGCAAGATTTACAGCAGGACACAGAATGTGTGCAGGATGTGGAGCACCAGTTGTTGGAAGAATGATTTTAAGGGCTTTAAAAAATGATGACCACGCAGTAATTTGTAATGCAACAGGTTGTATGGAGGTATCAACATTTATATACCCATATACAGCTTGGACAGATTCATTCATACACACAGCATTTGAATGTGCAGGAGCAACATTGTCAGGTGTAGAGGCAGCATATAAATCACTAAAAAAACAAAATAAATTATCAGGGAAAGATACAAAATTTATTGCATTTGGTGGAGATGGAGGAACTTATGATATAGGACTTCAAAGTTTATCGGGAGCAATGGAAAGAGGACATGATATGGTATATGTGTGCTACGATAATGGTGCATATATGAACACAGGAATACAACGTTCATCAGCAACACCAAGATTTGCTGATACAACGACAAGCCCTGCGGGAACAGTTATTCCTGGCAAAATGCAATCAAGAAAAGATTTAACAGAGATAATGAGTTCACATCATTTACCTTATGTAGCACAAACTGCAGCAGTAAATAATTTTAAAGATTTATATGAAAAAGCAGAAAAAGCAATTTATACTGAAGGACCATGTTTCTTAAATGTTTTAGCACCATGCCCAAGAGGATGGGGTTATCCAACAGAAGACCTAATGAATATTAACAAATTAGCAGTCGAAACTTGCTATTGGCCTTTATATGAAATAATAGATGGAAGATATGTAGTAAATTATAAACCAAAGAATAAATTGCCAATAGAAGAATTTTTAAGACCACAGAAAAGATTTAAGCATATGTTTAAACCAGGGAATGAATGGATGATAGAAGAATTCCAAAAAGAAGTAGATAAAAGATATGAAGATTTATTAAAGCTAGAAGAAATTACAAATAAATCAGAAAATGTATAATATAATTATTTAGGAGGGATTGTAATGGAAGATAAAGAAAAAGAACCAATAGAAGTAGAACCAGAAAAAGTTGAAATTGAAGGAGCAGTTATAGAAGAAACAAAAGAAGAGCAAGATTCAAAAGTAGTTCCAGAAGAAAATAAAAATAAAATGGCTATTGCATCACTTGTTTTAGGTATAATATCAATAGTTGTATTAGATAATTTTTTTGTAAGTCTAGTTTGTGCAATACTTGCAATTGTTTTTGGAATACAAGGTAAAAAGGAAGATAGAAGTAAAATGGCAACAGCAGGATTTATACTTGGAATCATAACAGTAAGTTTACTTGCATTATGTATGATAGGAATATTTCAAGTAGCTTGGCTATTTACAAGTTTGTTATAAATAAAAAATATTAAAAAGCTTAAAAGTTTAATCTTTTGAGCTTTTTTAGAAAATATTGATGAAAGGGGAAAATATGGGAAAAGAAGTTATTTTAAAATGCGAAAATTTGTGCAAAAGTTTTAGAAAAAAACAAATTTTAAAAGATGTTTCGCTAGAAGTTGCGCAAGGTGATATTGTGGGCTTTATTGGTCCAAATGGTTCTGGTAAAACAACAACTATTAAATTAATTTTAGGACTTCAAAGTATTGACAAACGGCAATGTAAAAATAAATGGATTTGATATAGAAAAAAACTTTGAAAAAGCAATTGAAAAGGTAGGTACAATAGTTGAAAATCCAGATTTATATATGTATTTAACAGGATTAGAAAATCTTAAAATCATAAAAAATATGTATAAAGATATTGATGAAAAAAGAATAGAAGAGGTAGTGAAGCTTGTAAAACTAGAAGAAAGAATAAATGATAAGGTATCAAAATATTCTTTAGGAATGAGGCAAAGACTAGGAATTGCACAAGCAATTTTGCATAAACCTAATATCTTAATATTAGATGAACCAACAAATGGGTTAGACCCAGAAGGAATAAAAGAATTAAGGGACTTGCTTAAAAAAATGGCTAAAGAAGAAAATATGGGAGTATTAATTTCTAGCCATAATTTAGCAGAACTAGAGAGTTTCTGTAATAAAATAACTATAATTCAAAACGGACAAATAATAGACAATAGCAATCTAGAAGAGGTAAAAACAATAAGAAAATCATACATAATTGAATTAGATAACTTAGAGAAATTAGAAACAATATTGAATTTTTCATTTGAAAAGTTAAATGATTATGAGATAAAAGTAAATATTGATAAAGAAGATGTTCCTCAAATGGTAGAAGATTTAGTTTCAAATGGCAAAAAAATATATAAGGTTGTGGAAGAAACTGTAAGTTTAGAAGATGCCTTCTTAAAAAAGACAGGAGGTAATATAATTGGGTAATTTAATAAAAAATGAAATAATTAAAGTTTTAAAAAAGAAAAGCTTTTATGTAATGCTAATAATTATACTTGGTTTTATAATATTTACAAATGCTTTATATAAGTATGTGTATTCTAATAATAAACCATATGATAATAGCCAATATATAAGTAGATTAGAAGAAATAAATAAAACTTTGGATTTAAGCAATGAAGACGAGGCTTATGAGTTTATAGAAAATAAAACGGAAATAGAAATTTATGAATTAACAAAAGATTTAGATGGAGATTCATGGCAATATGAAATAATAAATGATAAAGCAAGAACATTAATATACAATATAAATTATTATACATATATTGAAAAAGATACCTATCAAGAAGAAACTGCAAAGACTGAATATAATGAATTTTTAAAATTAATGAAATTAGATGATTGGAAAGCGTTTGCAAATAAAGAATTAAAAGAACTTGAAGAAACAAAAAATCAGGGGCAATTTACTGATGAACATCTTGAGCAAGAAATAGAAAAGATTAATATGAGATTAAAATATAATATCGAATATGGTTATAACTATAAAAATAGTGCGCTTGATAGATATTTCGAAGCTAAAAGGATTATTAAAACTCTTGAGAAAAAGGAAGAAAAAACCTATGAACAGGAACAGGAATATCAAAATGCAAAAGCAGATTTTGCAAAAAGTAAATATGTAATAGAAAATGACAAAAATATATTTGACGAGAATAATGCAAGAGGAATGCTACTTACAGTCTTTTTAGAGTCTGGATATGGATTGTTTATAATACTAACTGTTGTACTAATTTCTGGAGCAATAGTAAGTGAAGAATTTAATAAGGGAACAATTAAGTTATTACTAGTAAGGCCATATAGCAGAATTAAAATATTAATGGCAAAATTTGTCGTTGTATTACTTACTATCATAATTACAATGCTAATAATTGCAATTCTTCAGTTAATAATAGGAGGAATATTCTTCGGATTTAGTTCACTGAAAATTCCTGTTGTAGAATATAATTACAAAACAGAAACATTGATAGAAATTAATATATTCAAAAAAGTAGCTATGACGGCAGTAGAAATCTTACCAGAATATATATTACTAGGAACATTAGCATTTTCACTTAGCACAATATTTACAAATTCAGCTTTAGCAATAATAGTAAGTATGGTTGGGTACCTAGTATCAAATACAATAAATAGTTTAGCAATTTACTATAATGTAAAATGGCTAAAGTACTTTGTGACATTGAATTGGGATTTTACACAATTCGAATATGGAAAATTAGCAAAAATGGAAGGAATAACATCCACATTTTCAACAGCAATATGCATAGTATATTTTGCGATTATGCTTATAACAGCAATTACTGTATTTAAAAAGAAAAACATCAAAAATATTTAAAAAAACAAACGAAAAATCCAAGTGCTTTTGAAAAAATATGTGATGTACGTACAAATAATAAAATTCAAGGAATTAAAATGTTAGAAAAGCGTAAATATTAATTTAATATTTACGCTTTTTGTTGTGCCTAATAGTAATAAATAAAATACTAAAGAATAAGATTAAAATATGGGGGTAGGGGATATGAACAAAAGGTATATCAAGTTGATTTTTATAGCTTTAATTGTGATATTGACAGTATTCGCAGTTATTAAGTATAGTAAAAAAACAATACAAACAAGTAGCGGGGATACTCTAAGTAATAAAAAAATCGGTTGGGGAATAAAAAGAAATGATAATCATGAGCAACCAGATTTAGGGTCAGTAAATAAAAAAATGATAGATGAAAATGATGATATTGCAATGGGAAATAGTGAAAAACCATATATATATTTAAGCTTTGATGAAGGGTATGAGGCAGGATATACTAGCAAAATATTAGATATTCTAAAAGAAAATGATGTAAAAGCAGCCTTTTTTATAACAGGACATTATTTAAATACGCAAAAAGAATTAGTAAAAAGGATGATAGATGAAGGTCATATTGTAGGAAATCATACAGTAAACCATCCTAGCATGCCAGATATATCTGATGAAGAAATAAGAAGTGAAATAATGAAATTACATCAAGCAGTTTTTGAAGAATTTGATTATGAAATGAAGTATTTAAGACCACCCAAAGGCGAATTTAGCCAAAGAACATTAGCTATAACTAAAAAATTAGGCTATACAACTGTAATGTGGAGTTTTGCTTATGATGATTGGGAGGAAAGCAAACAAGGAAGAGAAGAATATGCAAGAAATAAAATACTTTCTAATACGCATAATGGCGAAGTAATGCTTTTACATGCTAATTCAAAAGATAATTGCAATATATTAGATAGCATTATAAAGGAAATTAAAAAATGTGGTTATGAATTTAAAACTCTAGATGAGTTTTTAAAATAGTCTTAAGGAGTGAACAAATTGCCAAAAAAAAAGAAATTAAATCAAATATTAGATATGCCAAGAGAAATAAATAAGGTAGATTCTAAAATAACTGTAGTATCATTTGATGAAATCTTGATAGAAAATTATAGAGGAATTTTAGAATATGAGGAATTTTTTATAAAAGTTCAAACAGAAATAGGCTCTATTAATATAAATGGATTTTCTCTGGAATTAGAGCAAATTACAGAAGATGATATATTAATTAAAGGGAAAATTAATAGTATCGATTTAGAAAGAATAACGGGGTGATACTGCTGATAGTAAAAATAATCTTAAATCATATTTTAGGATATGTAAAAATAAAGGTAGAAAGTGTATTTATAGAGCGATTTATTAATATTTGTATTAGTAAAAGAATTTTTATATGGGATATTCAAAGAGAAAAATCTAGTATAATGTATGCGAATATTGGCATAAAAGATTTTAAAAGACTTAAAAATGTAGCCAAGAAAACAAAGTCAAAAGTAAGCATTGAAGGGAAATATGGAATTCCATTTTTACTTCATAGATATAGAAAAAGAAAAAACTTTTTTATATTGTGTAGCATTATATTAATTAGCCTAGTAGCAATGTCTAGATTTGTATGGAATATTGAAATAGAAGGTTTACAGACAATTCCTAAAGAAGAGTTTATGCAAGAATTAAATGATTATGGCTTAAAAATAGGTACAAGAAAAAGCCTAATAGATTCAAATTCTATAATAAATAAAATGAGATTAACAAGAGATGATATCTCCTGGATGGGAATTGATATAAAAGGAACAAATATTATAATAAAAATCAAGGAAAAAGAAAAAGCACCAATTGTTATTAATAAATCCGACTATTGCAATATTGTGTCAAACAAAACGGGCTTAATTACCAAAATCAATGTACAAGATGGAACAAAAGCAGTGGAGATAGGTGATATGGTTAAAGAAGGTGATGTATTAGTATTAGGTTTGTTAGAAGGAAAATTTTCAGGAGAAACTAGGTATGTACATGCAATAGCGGATGTTGAGGCAAAAGTATGGTATTCTAAAAAAGAAAAATTCTACTATAATCAAGATATCCGTAAGGAGACAGGTCAAATTGAAAATAAATATTCAATAAAATTTAATAATTTTAAAATAAATTTTACAAAAACCCTTTCAAAATTTCAAAATTATGATACAATATGTAAAAGCAAAAAAATATTATTATTTCCAAATTTTTATCTACCAATTGAAATCGTAAAAAAAACAAATATTGAATACAAGAAAATAAGCAAAACATTTACGGAAGAAGAACTTATAGAAATTGCGACAGAAAAGTTAGAGATTGAAATTGAAGCAGAAATAGAAAATAAAGATAATATCATAAATAAACAAATAAATGTAGATAAGCAAGAAGAATATGTAGAGGTAGAAATAATATATGAAGTAATAGAAAAGATTGGAATAGAGGAAAAAATTATATTATAAAAGGGGTGTATTTATTGGAACAGAGAAGTCTTAAAGTAATTGATACTAATAAAACGTTTTTTTCAAAATTAAGTAGTACATTAACAAAGATGCTTATACCTACAAAGGTAGGATTTAACAATGTTATGATTACATTTAAAAGAAATGCTTTATTGAAAGTTTACAATGAATATAAGACAGAGCAAAATATAGAAGAAAGTAGCAAAAAAGAAGCATTAGAGCAACGTTATGAAGAAAGCTATGCCTTGTATTTAGAGGCAATAGACAAATACATTATGGATACAGTCTATAAAAAAATAAAAAACAATACTGCATCAGATTTAGAAAGAGAGCATTTATCTAAATACTATCTCGTAGTAAGCTTAAAAGATAAAAATTATTTAGAATATAAATATAAAAAACAAGAATACCTTTTAAAAGTTGATTATATGAATGCGATATCTGTAAAGAAAAAAGAAACACAAGAAAAATATAAGAAATTTTATATAGAAAAAATGGATACAATTTACAAAGGATTGCTTAAAAATTATTCTATAAATTTAATGGATAACACAGAAAAACAAGAAAAAAATGTAACAGAAAAAATATTTAAAGCATTAGAAGATTATGTAATAAGTATAGTGCCATTAAAGCTAGAAACATCAACGAATGATGAACTAAAAAAGGATTATGAGCAATATGAAAGTTCAATTATTGGAAAACTAGATGCAAAAGATATTATATTTAAAAAGGCAAATTTAATTAATATTACAAGAACAATCTTTACACATAGTTTCCCTTTGGCAGCAGCTGAAGAATGCTATAAAGAGTTAATTAACCAAATGAGAGAAATAATACTTAAGAGCAATACAAAAATGAAAAGAGAGTCAGCATATAAAGCTTTCTTTAATTTGTTTGAAGAATATAACGTAAAGTTATTATCTACAAAGGTATATTGGGACAAAGCCAAAGAGCGAGATGAATATAAAAAATTCTGGGACAAGTATTTGAATGAGAAGTCAGAAGATGAAAAAGAAAATTTAATATTAAAATATGATTTAAAACATATAGATGTCGAAGGACATAAAGATATTAGAAAATTATATAAAGAAAGGCTAGTAGAAAAAGGAGCAATGAGGACTATAAAAGATACATCTACAACAAAATTACAAAAATTTGTTGCAAGAAAGGAAACTGTTTAATGAAAAAGGTAGATGTACATTTTCTAAATATCGAAGAGAATAGAAACTATTCTAAACAGATAGCAAAAATTATTAAAGAGTGTTTTAAACAAGAAAAGTTTTTAGACAAAAATTTATATGTAAATGTAATACTTACAACTCCAGAAGATATAAGAAAATTCAATAAAGAGTATAGAAATATAGATAAAGAAACAGATGTATTATCTTTCCCAATGTTCGAAAAAGAAGAACTTGAAAATATGAAACTTAACCACATAGAAGTTTTAGGAGATATAGTAATTTCAATAGAGCAGGTTAAAAAACAAGCTATAGAATATGAGCATAGTTTTGAAAGAGAATTTGCATATATGGTAGTACATGGATTTTGCCATATTATAGGTTATGATCATATAGAAGAAGAAGATAAAAAGAAAATGAGGCAAGAAGAAGAAAAAATTTTGGGAATTTTAAAGATATTAGATTAAGAAAGAGGTAAACGGACTTCGAAGCATTAAGAAAGGATGAGGTATAAAATGAATAAGAAAGTAAAAATATTAATATTTATAGCAATAATAGTTGTAATAGCAGTAGGAGTGGTTTTTGCAAAAAAATATTTGAATAACAATAGTGATGTTCCTGTAAATGGAGAAGAAGGGGTAAAAGAAGAAATTAAGAAAGAAGTTAAAAAATTAAAAATAGTAGATGAAACTTCAAAATCTAGACCATATGCAGTTATGATTAATAACAATCATGCAGCATGGCCACAATGTGGTGTTCAAGATGCATATCTTGTTTATGAAATAATTGCAGAAGGTGGAATAACAAGAATGATGGCGCTATATAAAGACCAAGATACTGCAAAAATTGGATCTATAAGAAGTGCAAGACATTACTTTATAGATTATGTAGAAGAAAATGATGCAATATTTGTTCATTGGGGAGGGAGCCCACAAGCTTATTCAAGAATATCATCAAGCAGAATAGATGATTTAGATGGAATAGCTTTAGAGGGAAGTGTATTTTTCAGAGACAAAACATTAAATAGAGCTTATGAGCACACAGGTTTTACAAGTATGACAAATGTAAAAGAATATGCTGATAAAAAAGGATATACGCGAGATACCAATAAAGATTTATTGTTAAATTATAGCATAGATGAAATAGATATGGAGAACTTAGAAGGAGCACTTGTGGCAAATTCTGTAGATTTAAAATATTCAAATTATCATACAACAAGCTATGAATATGATGAAGAGACTAAACTATATAAAAGAAGTATGAGTAATACTGCTAATGTGGATTTAGTGACAGGTGAGCAATATACAGCTAAAAATATTATTATATATACAGTACAAAATTACACATTAAATGATGGAGATAACAAAGGAAGACAAGATATTAACAACATAGGAAGTGGCAATGGATATTATGTTTCAGGAGGATTCTATATTCCAATTACTTGGGAGAAAAAATCACATAAAGATCAAACAGTTTACAAATATATGGATGGAACAGAATTAAAAGTAAATGATGGAAATACATTTATTCAAATTTGTCCTAAAAATGCTGTTATAACAATAGAGTAAAGGAATTAATATATGGAAAATTTTAAATCAGGATTTGTTACAATTATAGGGAAAACCAATGTTGGAAAATCTACATTAATAAATGCATTAGTAGGTGAAAAGGTAGCAATTGCAACATATAAAAGTCAAACTACAAGAACAGCAATTAGAGCAATTGTAAATAGACCAAAAAGTCAAATAATCTTTATAGATACACCAGGAATTCATAAACCAAAAACTAAATTGCGGAGAAGTAATGTTAGAAACTGCTTGGACATCAATTCCAGAGGTAGATATTGTGCTATTTGTAGTTCAACCTACTTCAAAAGGAATAAATGAAGCAGATAAACAAATTTTAGAAAAACTTAAAAAAATAAAGAAAAAAGTAATTTTAGTAATAAACAAGATTGATTTAATAAAAAAGGAAGAGATTTTAAAGCAAATAGCATTATATAATAATGAATACGATTTTGAAGCAGTTGTTCCAATATCTGCAATGAAAAATGAAAATTTGGAATTACTCCTTCAAGAAATTGAAAAGAACCTTCATGAAGGACCTGCATATTATGATATAGAAGAATATACAGACCAAACAGAAAGGCAAATAGTAGAAGAAACAATAAGAGAAAAAGCACTGCTTCTATTAAACGAAGAAGTACCACACGGAATATATGTAGAAGTAGACAAGATGGAACTTCGCAAAACTACAAAAGGTCAAGATATATATGATATAGAAGCAACAATTTATACTTTAAAATCTTCACATAAAGGAATAATTATAGGTAAAAATGGGGAGATGCTTAAAAGAATCTCAACATATGCAAGACAAGATTTAGAAAAACAATTAGATATTAAAATTAATTTAAAAGTATGGGTAAAAGTAAAAGAGGAATGGCAAAACAAAAGTAGTATTATAAAAAGATTTCAAAACACAAAATAAATCTTCTTTAAAAGTAATAAAAAACGTAATAAAATCGGCAAAAATGCAAAACATATTAGTATGTTATTAAACTAAAGGAGATGAAGCCAATGATAAAAGAATTAGCTTGGAAAATTTTTAAAAATACAGGAGATATCAACACTTATTTAGAATATAAGCAAATAACAGATATGGAAGAAAATATTAAGGTAGAAAATTATGAAAATAATAAAAACAAAGGGGATAGTAATTTCAGAGCATAACACATCAGATTTTGATAAAATGCTTACAATTTTAACACCTAATAACGGAAAAATTGAGTGTATTGCCAAAGGAGCAAGAAGACCAAAAAGCTTGCTAATGGCAGGTACTCAATTTTTGTGCTTTGGGGAATATGTTTTATATAAAGCAGGAGATATCTATAGCATAAATTCTTGTGAGATGATAGAAGCTTTTTATAACATTAGAATAGATTTAGACAAATTAAATTATGGAGCCTTGATAACAAAAATAATAAAAGATGTCACGACAGAAAATCAAAATACATATAGGGTAATGCAACTATATTTAAATACACTGTATGTAATAGCAAATACGGAAAAAGATTTAGAATTAATTTATGCGATATTCTCACTAAGACTTTTATCAATCATTGGATTTAGACCTAATATTAATGATTGCAAAATTTGTGGGCAGAAAGAAAAAATAAGCCATTTTAGCATAAAAGACAATACTTTTAAATGCCAAGAATGTGCAAAACAAGATAAAGGGGCAATCAAAATATCAGCTACAGCAGTAGATGCAATAAGATATATAATATTATCAGATGCAAAAAAGATTTTTTCTTTTAGCATTTCTGATGAAGCAAAAAAAGACTTAATACTTATAGCAAAGCTATATCTAACAGAGAAATTAGAAAAAGAATATAAGTTTTAAAGATATTAATAAATGGCAATAGAAGAAATGTAAAAAATTAGTGAAATCAATTGAATAAAAATGACAAATATGATAAGATTTATGAAAAGTAAACGAAGCTTCTTAAAAATATAGATAAATTGAGCAAAATGTAGTATAATAGAAAGAGAGGTTGATTTATGCTAAAATTATATTTAGATAATTGTTGTTATAATAGACCATTTGATAATTTAAAACAAGAAAAAATAAACCTAGAAGCAAATGCTATAGAGAATATATTTAGAAAGCATATAAATAAAGAATTAGAAATTTATAAAAGTAGGGTAATAGATTTTGAGATATCAAAAATTAAATCAGATAATAAAAGAAGACAAGTGGAAGATTTATATGATGCAATGGAATTAATAGAAATTGATTATTCCGAAGAAATAAAGCAAAGAGCAATAGAATTAAGGCAATACAATATAAAAGATATGGACTCATTGCATTTAGCATTTGCAGAAAGCAAAGATGTAGATTATTTTATTACAACTGATAGATTATTAATAAATGCTTCAAAAAGAGCGAATTTGAAGATTAAAGTTATAAATCCAATAGAATTTATTATGGAGGTGATTTAAATGGCAGTAACAGTAAGAGAATTAGAAAGAATAAGAAGAGAAGGTCTTAAAGCTTTAAAAGATAAATTAGGTGTTGAAGGTATGATAAAATTCATACAGATGTATAGTGATGGAAAAGGAGACTATACAAAGGAAAAGTATGAAAATCAAGAAGAATTGACAATAGAAGATTTTGAAAAATTTTTAGCAGAAAACAACTAATCAAATGTTAACCGCAACCCTGCTTTGCGGAATATAAATGCACAGGTGAATGGATGTTACTTGCAAACCTACTTGCGACAAATAAATGTGTAGGTGAACAAATAACCACTGACCGATCTGTGGTATATAAATGGTTGGATTGTAAAGTTTAAGAAACTATTCCTAAAAGAGGAGTAGTTTTTTGTGTATAAATAAATTTTAAAGATATTAATGTATTGACAAATACGAACATAAAAGATAAAATATTAAAAAAGCAAAAGCGAAAGGATTGATAAAAATGAATATAACAATTTCAGGGAAAGACTTAAAAGCAACAGAAGCAATAAAAGATTATGCAGAAAAGAAAATGGAAAGATTAGTAAAATATTTTGGTGAGGATTTTGATGTAATACTTACAATAAGAACAGAAAGAGCAGAGCAAATTGCAGAAATTTCTGTAAAAGCAAAAACAGATACATATAGAGCAGTAACATCACATAAAGACTTATATGCTTCAATAGACAAAGATATTGATATACTTGAAGGCCAAGTAAGAAAAATGAAAACAAAGAAAGAAAAAGTAAATAGGGAAGATTCAATAAAAAATATTGAAATGGAATCTGTAGCTCATATTGATGAAGGAGAAATTATCAAAGTTATATATTATGATATAAAACCAATGACACCAGAAGATGCAATATTAAAATTACAAGAAAAACCACAAGACAAATTTATAACTTTTATAAATGCAGAAACAAACAAAGTAAATGTAATATTTAAATTAAAAGACAGCAACAATTATGGAATATTAGAACCAGAAGCATAGTAGTTAAATATTAAAAAGGAATCGAATTAAATTAAAAATCTAGTTAGATTCCTTTTTTCGTATCTTGAAGTAAATTAGCTACGCAAAAACTATTTCATATTGTGTTCAGCTTGTTCAATCGATTTGACCAGCGTCTTTTTCTGATATATCTCCGTTATAACCTTGTTTTAAATTAACTCCAACTTCTATGCAGTAAAAAATATATTTGGAAAGCAATCACCTAAATTTAATAAATACATATGAGAAAATATAAAATTAAATATAATTGAAAATAAAGAGTAAAGATAAAAACTATTTTGCAATTGTGCATTCAGATAAATAACCATCAATTTTATGCTCTTCGGCAGGAATTCCAGTATAATCTACATAGAATTTACCTGGTGAATACCATTTCAAAGCTTCTCCAGGCTCTGGTTTTGAACCAACTATATTATCTTTAGGGAGATAATAGATTTTTTTATCGTTGTAATCAAAGCACTGAGCGAAGTTACCATCGTATTTAGCAAAAGCTAAAATTGTTGTACTTGGTAAGTTTTTAGTTAAAGATGCTGATTGTAATTTATCTAGATGATTTTGCAATTCATGAATAAAATTATCAATAAAAGAACCTTCAAGTTTATCGTGAATGGAATTGTCTAACTTTGTTAAAGAATCATTAACTAAATCAAGAAAGTCATTAGGCATATAAATACACCTCCTTTAATTTGAAATAAAAAATAAAAGAAATAAACTAAATACATTTTAGAATGCAATAAATAAAAAGTCAATAAATGTATAGAAAGTTTTACAAAAATTTACAAATCTTAATCAAAATATGATATACTCTAAATGAAAAGTAGGTGTTTAAATGAGAAACATAAATAAAGTTATAGTTCTTGTATTAATTTTAGTAACATTGTTTAATATACGAGTATATGCACATGGTGGAAATATAACAGGATGGAATAATAAAAATTCAACTGAAATTACTGAATACAATGGGAAATATTATGGATATCATAAACAGAATAAAGTAAGACATTATCATCAGGTAGAATGGAATGAAGAAGAACAAAAATGGCAAATAATAAAAACAGCAGTATATTACGATGAACATTTTAATATTATAAATACTATTAATAATTCAAATACCACAAAAATAGAAGTGAAATATAGTAAAAGTGTAGATGGGGATACTGCAAAATTTGAATTAGATGGAAAAGAAATTACAGTAAGGTTTTTAGGAATAGATACGCCAGAAACTGTACATCCGACTAAAGGAGAGGAGCCTTATGGAAAAGAAGCAAGTAATTATACAAAAGGAAAATTAGAAAATGCACATAAAATAGAGATAGAATATGATGAAAATGCTTCAGAAACGGATAAATATGAAAGACCATTAGTATGGGTTTGGGTAGACGATACTTTACTTCAAGAAGAGCTAATAAGTAATGGATTAGCTAGAACATATATGCTGCAAGATAATTATAAATATGCATGGATGTTGCAAGAAAATGAAGAAAAAGCAAAAGAAGAAAAAGTAGGTATATGGAGTGAAGAAGCTAAAACTCAAGAAAATGTAATTGTTGAAAATATAGAAAGTGAAGACAATACAACTGGTTTTGCGGGACTAATAGTTATTGTAATATCGTTGATAGTAGCAATATTGTTTGGAAAGATAAAACAGAAAAACAAGAGAGATAAAAAATAGGAGCTATATATGAGCATAAAAGAATGGATTATAAAAAAATTAGAAAAAGATGTGGAAGCGACAGCAGGGCATATTAATTTAGAAGAATTAAACCAAGAAGAAAGAAATAAATGCTTTATTCAGTTTGGTGAGGGTGATGAAAATTTAACGTCATTTTTAAAAACAGCATATGATCACGGAGCATCAAGTATATTTTGTTGTTCAGGACATGGAAGTAAGAGTGCGTATGTTATGTTGAAAGTTACAGATGATAATATAGAATTACTGAGGAAAGTAGGTAGAGTTTTATCAAAAAGTGGAGTTTCTACCAATTTTGAAAATAATCATTCAAGAGGATTAATAGTTAGTTATCGTTCAGTGAAAAGTGTTTCTACTAATTGGTTAAACCTTGCAGATAGAGTTATGAATACACCTGAATTATTTGATGATAGTAATCCAGAAATTTATTATCACGAAGAAATAATTGATTCTTATAAACCTTTTGGTTTTGATTTTAAGAAAAAATTATTAAGTTACCTAAGAGGAGCTAGAAAAGAATTGCCTAGTCGGTAATCAAGTAGAGACTAATAATAAGCAAAGGGCATCGTGGGAATTAAGTGAGGAAGAAAAGAAAAAAATAAATCAAAGGGAAATACATACATATCGAAACAAAATAGATTTACTTACAAGAGAATATTCAAAACAATTAGAGGTTTATAGTAAAGAAACTATTGATAAAGCATTATATTTCCTTCAAAAAAGAAGAGATAATCACGGAAGTGATAATGATGATATAGAAATTAGTGACGAAGTAAAAGAAATTTTTCATTTAATGAAAGAATATGGCGAAGCAATAAAGAAATTGTTTGTAGAGAATAATATAGAAATTACACATATAACTTCAGTTTCTCCAGAAAAACTAGAAGGAGGAATAATTAGAAAATCAATAGATAGAACTAATCATTATGCAACGGAAAGAGTAGATGGAGTATTTGCATCGTCTAGTCCGATTGATGGTAATAATCCATACATTGCACGAAACAAATCAGGAATGATAAGACTAGGAAAAACAACTTATTATATTTATGGTGGTGACAATATTGAAGTAGTATCAGATGAAGAGGGTAAGAAACATGCAATGTTAAGGAAACCTAATTTTATTTATTACATTAATCCTAAAAAATTTATGCCGGTATGTAATTTAACAACAAGTCCATATACTCATAAACCAACTTTTGAATTTTCAGAAGAATGGATTTCAAGTACAGAAATTGATATATCTGATCCAAATCAAGTTAAAAAAGTTGAAGAAGTAAAAGACGTAACGAAATTATTAGAACATTTTACTATTTTATGTGATGTGAATAGTCAAGGAATGGGTGTAAAAGCTATACAAACAAGAAATAAACAAAAAGCATTAGAAATAATTAGAGAAGGGATTGAAGATGGTAGTATAAGAAATATAAATCAAGAAACAGGAATAAATGTTATACAAATTTCAGGACAAGATAGATAAATTTATATTTTGATGAGTTACGATAATGTTTGGAGATGCATTAAAAGAATATAAAGGCACAGTGTTATTTGTTTCTCATGATAGATTCTTTATAAATGCATTAGCTAATAAAGTTTTAAATATAGAAGATTGTAAAACAAAATCATATTATGGAAACTACAATGACTTTACAAAATTGAAAAACAATTAAAAACTGAAAAATAAAAAACACATAAATTAAAAAGGAATCTAATTAAATTAAAAATCTAGTTAGATTCCTTTCTTACGTATCTTAAAGTAAATTAGCTACGCAAAAACTATTTCATATTGTGTTCAGCTTGTTCAATCATCTTTTTAACCATTTGACCACCGATTTTACCAGCGTCTTTTGCTGATATATCTCCGTTATAACCTTGTTTTAAATTAACTCCAACTTCATTTGCAACTTCATATTTGAATTTGTTTAAAGAATCTTTAGCTTCTGGAACTAATGTTCTGTTAGAATTTGATCTTGCCATCAATTTCACCTCCTAGTATAACATATAAAAGCAATTTAAAGCTTTTCATAATTATCATGTGCAATTTGTAAAAAAATAAACTAGAAAATTTTTGGAAAACAAATAGAATAAAAATATTACAAAAACATTACATTAATATTAAAAAAATATTACAAATATAAAAAACATTGTTTTTAGTAGAAAAATGTTGTAAAATTAATTAAAAATAATTATTAAGGAGGAATAAAAAATGGCATCAAATCCAATGCAAAGAAAAGCTAGAAATTCATTTCTTTTAGGAGTGATATTAACTCTGCTTATAGCGATAATTGCTGGTGCATTATTTTATATTTTAGTATTTAAAGAAAAAATGGAAGTACAAGGAACAACGGGAGCAGTAGCTTATGTTTATAAATTAAAAGAAGGAATTGAATTGAAATCTGGAGATAAAATCACTTCAGAAATGGTAGAAGAAGTTAAAATTACAGCAAATGTTGTGCCTACAGATGCAGTATTTTCACAATACAAACAGGATGATACTCTTGTACCAGTTCCATTTCCTACAACATATAAATGTAAAATAGCACTAAAGGCTGGAACAATATTAGGTAAAAGCATGCTTTACACAGATGACTTAACAGATAATTCGTTAAGATTAGTTGAGTTTAATATGATAAGCTTGCAATCAACAGCAATAGTTGGAGAATATATTGATGTGAGATTATTTATGCCAACAGGAGAAGATTATATTATCTTGAGCAAAAAATGTGTAATGAGTGTAAAAGATACTACAATAGGCTTATTACTAAATGAAGAAGAAATTAATACTATGAGTGCAGCAATTATAGATGCTTATACAACAAGTTCAGGATTTATATATGCAACAAAATATATAGAACCAGGAATGCAAACAAAAGCAACTCAAACATATGCACCAAAGCAATCAATTATTGAATTAATGAGGGATAATCCTAACATTGTAGATGAAGCAAAAAGAGCTTTAACTGAAAGATGGAATACAACAGGAGCTAAAGTTAGAACAGAAATAGAGAAAACATTAAACACATATATAATGGATGGCACAGATAGTGCAAATGTTCAAGAAAAAATGAAGGAGCAATTAGAAAAAGCAAAAGAATTATATTTAAAAGGACTAGAAGGATATTAATATTGGGGGTAGACACTTGAAAAAGATAGGTTTTATTGGAGCATTCGATAAAACGGATATGATAATATATGTCGCTAAACTATTTGCAGAAATAGGAAAAAAAGTTTTGATTATAGATATGACTATTGTACGGTCGTGCAAGATATATAGTGCCATGTATTACTCCAAGTCAAAAATATGTAACTGAATACGAAGGAATAGATATTGCGATAGGATTTGAAAACGAGGAAGAAGTAAAAAAATATCTAGCAGTAGATAATTTAAATTATGATATGCTGTTTTTTGATATAGATTCACATGAAGCATATATAAAAACAAAATCAATAAGGAACGATAAAAACTTTTTTGTTACTGCATTTGACAACTTTTCTTTAAAAAAAGGACTAGAAATTGTTGGTAAAATAAAAGACAAAGCTGTTATGACAAAAATTCTTTTTTCCAGAGAGATGACACAAGAAGAAGATGATTATTTAAACTTTTTATCGTTCTATTATGCAATACAGTGGAGCGAAAAAAAGATATATTTCCCATATGATATGGGAGATAGTACTGCTATTATCGAGGGACAAAGAACATCAAAAATTAAATTTAAATATTTAAGTGATACATACAAAGATGGACTAGAGGCTGTAGTATTCGAAATTGAACCTACGACAAATAAAACAGAAGTAAAAAAAATATTAAGGAATATTTAAAAGGGAGAACTGTAAATGTCAATAATAACATTTTGGAGTAATGATAATATAGAAACTGGACAAACAATGTCAATGGCAGCTGTAGCAACACATATGGCAATAGAACACAATTATAAAATATTGATGATAGACACAGCAAATAATGATAAAACTCTCGAAGATGCATTTTGGTCACAAACGAAAAAAACGATAGTAAAACAAAAACAAGATATTGGAAGTGGACTTTCTGGATTAATTAGAGTTATTGATAGTAATAGAAATTCACCAGAGGTTATTACTAATTATAGTAAAATAATATTTAAAAACAGATTAGAACTTTTAAAGGGAGACAAAATGAATGTAGAGGAATACAAAAAAATGCAAGAGACTTTACAAAACATTGTGTTGTTAGCAAATAAATATTATGACTATGTTTTTATTGATTTAAAAACTAATATTGAAAATGAAACAACAAAAAAAATACTATCAGTTTCAGATGTTATAGTTGTAAATATTACACAAAGACTTCGTAATATAAATAATTTCTTAGAATTAAAAGAACAAGAAGATATATTTAAAAAAGATAATGTAATATTAAATATAGGAACTTATAACCCAAGACTTTCGAAGTATACTAGCAAAAATATAGCAAGATATATGAGAGAAAAAGAAATTCTATTTATTCCATATAATAATACATATTTCGAAGCAACAAATGAAGGATTAGTTGCAGACTATTTTATAAAGTTTAGAAAAGTAAGAAATGTAAATCCTAATGCCCCATTTATTGAAGCGACAAAAAAGTTAAAAAATGCAATAATTGATAGAGTCAAAGCATTACAAATGAAAATTTAAATAAAGAGAGGAGCTCTTAAATAATGGCTAATAGTATAGTAAATATTTTACTCATATTCGTTATATTAATAATAGTAGGGATATTAATTAAATACTATATTGATAGAAATAAAAATACAGAAGAAGAAAAAGATATTGTTGTTGATGATAAAACTTTTACTGTTGATGCTATGATAGATTTTGTAAAGAAGAGATTGGATGAGATTACAAAAATTAACTTATATGATATTGGGCTTTCAGAAGAAGAATTAAAAAGAAGAAAAGCAAAAAAATATGAATTAAGAAAAGCTTTAAAAGGCTGTACATATGGCGATGTAAATGACAAAAAATATGTTAAAGAAATAATTTATGATTTACTTTTTAGAGAATATGGAGTTAATGAGGTAAATATATCAAAATCTATTCCTTTTGATATTCCATCATTACTTACAGCACAAGACAAATTTGAAATTATACTTTATATGTATAAAAAAGAATTTGGATATGAAGCATTAGCAGAGATAATCAAAAAATATGATTTAGATGAATTAAAATATATTGAAGGTACAGAAAAACCATCATATGTAATTACTGCACAAGAAATAAATGATATTTTTAAAAAGGAAAACTTCACTTTAAATTTTTCTGATAAATTAAATATATTAGTACAAAGGATATATCAACATTATAAAGGTTACAGCAGTATTGATGAAATTAGAGATATGAATATAGATGGTATTTCAGGTGGTGTATCTGGACTTCCAGAAAGCTTCCTAAGTCAAGTAGCGCAAACAGACGCAAATTACTTAGGACAGATTGCAGAGCAAAAGGTACCAAGAGCATGTGATAGTATTTGGATTATGTTTAGAGGTAAATCAATAAGATTAGCATTCCTTTCATTTGGAAAAGAAAGTGAATTAAAAAGGGTATGCCAAAACATATATAAATACAATAATCCTGGTCAGCTATCAGATACAAATGGTTATAAAATTAATGAAATGAAAGATGGTTCTCGTGTTGTTGTTGTTCGTCCATCAATGTCTGAAACTTGGGCTTTCTTTGTAAGAAAGTTTGATGTAAAAAGAGCAACATTGGAACAAATAATAACAGTAGATGGCAAAGAAAATGCAATAGATTTATTAAAATACCTAGTAAAAGGTGCAAGAATAATATCACTTACAGGTGAGCAAGGTTGTGGTAAAACAACAATGCTTATGGCCATGATAGAAAACATATATGAAACAATGAACCTTCGTATTACAGAAACTGCATTTGAGTTGCATTTAAGAAAAATATATCCAACAAGAAATATATTATCAATGCGTGAAACTGAGACTATTTCTGGACAAGATTGTCTAGATGTTCAAAAGAAAACTGATGGTAGTGTTAATATCATAGGTGAGGTTGCAACAGACCCTGTTGCATCTTGGATGATTCAATCGGCTCAGGTTGCATCTAAATTTACTTTATTTACTCACCACGCTAAAACTTTTCCAGATTTAGTAACAGCACTTAGAAACTCTATGTTAAGAGCCGGAGTATTCAAAGATGAAAGAACAGCAGAAGAACAGGTTGTATCAGTATTAAATTTCGATATACATTTAGTGAAGGATTTTAGAGGAAGACGTTATATTGAAAGAGTTACTGAATGTATACCAGTAGAAGAAAAAAATGAATATACATTTGATCATAGAAAACAAGCAACAATGGAAGGCAAAATGGATAAATTTATTGACAATGCAACAAATTATTTTACAAAAGTAACAAACAGAGAACTATATAAATATGTAAATATAATGGAATACCATAACGATGCATATGTAATAACAAATAAAATTTCAGATAAAAATTTGCAGGAAATGAGAAACAATATGGATGAAAGAGATATTCCAGGATTTGACGCATTTATAGAAAGAAACTGGGGGAAAAGTAAAAAAACAAAAAATTAAGCTAAAGAGGTGAGAACAAGAAGCAATGAGTAATCAAATATTATACTATATAATTGGAGTAACAGCTGTATTATTTATAGTTATATTGATTGGATATTTCCTATTAAAAAAACAATTAAATAAAGGCGAAATGAAGCGTATAAGAGAATTACGAGAAGGCACCAAAGAAAAAAGCTTTACATCAGAAATATTGTACCAAAAGCTATATATGTATTACAAAAAAATACCGCTAATAAAGGGATATTTATTAAGAATACGTAGAAAACTTGAAATTATAAATATTGAGGATGAATATAAAACAAGATTGCAAGCTTCAAAGGTTATCACCAGAGCACTATTGATAATAATACCTACAACATTAGTAGTAATTTTAATTACTAGAAATAATGCAATTTTATTATCATTCTTATTGTTATTCGAGTTTTTCTTAGCAGATACAATAATGAATGGTATGGTAGATAAATTAGATACAAAGTTATTAAAACAACAAGTCGAATTCTTTGCACAGATAAGACATGCCTACCATGAGTACAATATGGTAGAAGAAGCAATTTATGAAGTTTCACAAAATGATGAGCTAGAAGTAGCAAGGCAAGGCGCAAAAATTCATGAAATTTTAATTTCAGATGACCCAGAAACAGAATTAGAAAAATATTATGATATTGCACCTAACAGCTACTTAAAAGAATTTGCAGGAATTTCTTATTTAACGAAAGAATTTGGAGATAGAACTATAGATGGGGCATCTTTGTATTTAAGAAATTTAAATAATATAACAGAAGAAATGCAATTAGAGATTTTAAAAAGAGATAAGCTTGAATATGTATTTCAAAGTTTACCAATTATATCAATTATTGCAGTACTGTTAATAGAACCATTAAAGAATTGGGCAGTAGGAAATTTTAGCTTTACATCACAATTTTATAATGGAAAAGGTGGACTTATTGTAGAAATTTTATTGGTCTTTTTGACATTTATTTCTTATTTGTTAATTAGAAAAGTAAAAGATTCTGGTAGTATAAAAGATGAATATAAAGATCCAAACAAGACTTGGCAAATGAAATTATATAAAAATCCAATAATAAATAAAATTGTTAATTTATTTATGCCAAAGAAAAACACGAAAGAATATAGAAAAAATGTAAAACTATTAAAGGAAGCAGCTGCGAAGCAAAAAATGGAGGCAATGTATGTAAATAAGATTGCAATTTGCATAGCAACATTTATATTTTCAATAGTTATGTTTATATTAATACATACCTATACAATTAAATATATATATGAAGAGCCAACAAGTGATTATAATCTTATGTCAGATACAAATTACGAAAAAGGTATGGAAATTACAGAGCATGATAATGAAATCTTAGATAAACTAAAAGGAAATCCAAAGATAACAAAAGAAAAAATTAAAGAACAATTATTAAAAACAAAATACTATATGGAATTATCAGATAAGGAAATAAATCTTGCAACAGATAGAATATACGAAAAATTACAAATAGTAAACAAAGAAACATTTAAATGGTTTGAGCTTTTATTGGCATTTATCTTTGGGTGGATAGGATATATGGTTCCTCATATAATGCTCAAGATACAAATAATCTTAAGAAAACTAGAAATGGAAAACGAAGTAATGCAATTTCAGACAATAATACTAATGCTTATGAAAATAGAAAGAGTAAATGTAGAAATGATATTAGAATGGCTTGAAAGATATTCTAATATATTTAAAGAACCAATATCAAAATGCGTAAATAATTACGAATCAGGTGCATGGGAAGCATTAGAAGAATTAAAAAATGAAATAGCGTTTCCACAACTAATACAAATAGTTGAAAGCCTTCAAGCTGCGGTAGAGCAAATCCCAATTTCAGAAGCTTTTGATGAATTAGATAATGAAAGAGAATATTACAAAGCAAAAAGAGCAGAAGCAAATGAAAGATTAATAAGTAAAAAAGCATTAATAGGTAAAATAATAGGTTTTGCACCAATGATTGGAGTATTTGTTGGATATTTAATTTTACCTCTATTAGTAATAGGATTATCAAGTATTCAAGATACTTTTGCAACAATGTCAGTATAATTTTATTTTCAAAGGAGAAATTTAATGGAAAATGCATCAAAAGCTTTAAAAATAGCAGGAAGTGTGCTGATATCCCTTATGATAATTTCATTATTTATATGGGTATATAATTATTTAACAGTTATTCAAAAATCTGAGGAAGAAGAAAAAAACAGAAAACAATTACAAGCTTTTAATCAAGGCTATGAAGCATATAATAAAAAATTAATGTATGGTGGAGATGTACTTTCCATTATTCACAAAATGGAAGATAACAATTTTAAATACTTAAATCAGAGTGATTATCAAATGACTTATGAATTAGATGGATTCGATATAGATACCATTGAAAAAACTTCTATTTATAAATGTACTGGTATAACCTATAGTACCAAAACAGGAAGGGTAAAAAGTATGAGTTTTGCTAAATATTAGTAAAGAAAGGAAAAAACATGGAAAATTCAACAAAAGCATTAATTATGGCAGGAGGAGTACTTATAGCACTGCTTATAATATCTGCAGGAGTTATATTATATAGAAATTTTGCTGAAAATGCAGAAATATATGAAAAACAACCAGAAACAGTAAATTTAGAACAAATTAATGTTAATTTTGAAAAATATGTTGGACAAACAAATTTAACTATTCATGATGTAGTCACAGTATATAATTATATAAAAGAGAATAAAGATAAAATACCATATACTATAACTGAAATAATAAATATTAGTGGTGTTGGAGAATTTAGCTTTACAAATCTTACCCAAGGAGAGACAATAGAACAAATAAAAAAATATAATCCATCAGAATATAGATTTGAATGTAATGAAGTAAAATATAATGAAAAAGGACAAGTAGTGAGTATAAAATTCAAAGGCGTAAAAAAATAAATAATCCCAAAGGAGGAATTTACTTGAAAAAGGCTACATGGATGATATTAATATTACTTTTTATAATGACAGTATCAACAGTACTTTTTGCTAAAAACTTAGAAGCAGATAAAAATGCAATAAAAAAAGAAAATCTAGAGTATGAAAGATATTTAGGTCAAAACATTTATGGAGCAGAGCTTGCTACAATAATTAATAAAGCAATAGATGAAAACGAAAAAAATAAAGTACGAAAAAACGAAAAAAATTATTATATAGAAAATGAGGAAAATAGTATAAAAATATATATAAATATGAAAACAGTGAAAAAAACCTATTTAATGGAGGAAATCTATAATAATAACATAACAGAATTTGTAAAATATTTTAATTTAGCAAATTTTAACTGCCAAACTATTGAATATCATAAAAAAAATGGTAAAATAAGAAGTATAATATTTGAGGAAATATTAGAAGAATAATGTTATTGACTTTTAGAATTTTTTTAAAATTCTAAATATTATAAAATATATGTAATAATGGGGGTGAAAATATATGGAGAACGCAACAAAGGCATTAATAATCGCAGGAGCAGTATTAGTATCAATTTTATTAATAAGCATTGGTATTGCATTAATTAATTCAAACAAAGACGTAACAAACTCAGCAAGCAAATTATCAAACGGAATGGCAACATCTGCAAATACAGCAGTAAACAAAATATTAAACGGTATCTAGTGATATCTTTGAATATTAACAAAAATGGATAAGCTTAAAAAAAGTTTATCCATAACCTAAGGTATATGTGGTATATGTCTTAGGTTATGGATAAATTAAGGAGGTAGTATTATGGAAAATGCAACAAAGGCTCTATTAATGGCAGGAGCAATATTAATTGCAATATTATTAATTGGTGTAGGGATAATAATATTTAGATCAACAAATGGAATAGAAGATAATGTAGATAAGACTTCATCTGCAATGGCAGCAAGTACTTTTAATGCACAGTTTTTGAACTATACAGGGAATAATGTTCCAGCAGTAAGGGTCAAATCATTATTATCTGCAGTTATTGCAAGTAATGCACAAAATACTGAAGGAGCAATGAGTGCAAAAGATAGAAAAATAACAATAAATTTTAAAGGAACAGATAACATGTTGCCAGAAAATGTAATGTCACAAATAAATGACCCATATTATAATGTACAAGTAGGAGAATATAAACAAGGCTATATTTCAAAAATAACAATTACAGTGCCAACTGTACCAAGCACATAAATATATTTAATTAGAATATAAAAGGAGAGATACTATATGCAAGATGCGGTAGATGCTTTAAAAATTGCATTTGCGGTTTTAATATTTATAATAGCATTGACAATAGCTTTTTCTTCAATAAGTCAAGCAAAGCAAGCATCGGATTCTATTTTATACACAATAGACAAAACTAACTTTTATGAACAATTAAATGCGAGTAGCTTAGAAGATACAAATGGTGGAAGAAAAGTAAAAATAGATACTATAATATCTAATATATATAAGGTGCCAAAAGAATCTTTGGCAGTAAAAGTTATAGCAGGTACAGATACATTTATATTTGATTTAAGTACTATGAATAAAGCAGACCTATATAGAGAGATACAAAGATTTAAGAATGCATATATGAATACTAATTTAGAATTTATTGAAAATTTTTCAGAAATAACATATACTGGTAAATATATAACTGCAGAAGATGGCTCAGTGATAACAGAAACGCCAGGATTAACAAAAATATACATAACATATACTAAAAAAAGTTAGGAGGAAAAGATGTCAGATACATTAATGACTATAATTGCAATTTTTGCTGCGGTAATTATAATGTTCATATTTCCATTAATGTGGACAGCCAATTCCCAAGAAGAAATTTCTCAAACAACAGTACAAACTTTGGTTTCAAACTTTGTAAACACAATTGCATCAAAGGGAAAATTAACAAGGACAGATTATGAAGATTTTTATCAAAAACTACATGCAACTGGAAACACTTTTGATATAGAAATAGAAATACAAGTTTTAGATGATAATCCAGGCAAAAAAACTACAATAAGTAGTCCAAATTTAATTGGAGAAAATATTTATTATTCAATTTTTACATCTACTTTGTTATATTCAGAAGATGGAATTTATGGATCAAAAGGTGAAGAAGAATATTTACTAAAAAAAGGAGACTATGTTATAGTTAATGTAAAAAATACAAATATAACACTTGCATCCCAACTTAAAAATTTCTTATATAAAATAATAGGAAATAACACTCATACAATTGCTGCTAGTGCAACAGCATTAATTATAAATAATGGAACAAGAGGTTCGATTTAAAATAAAACGAACCTTTTATTAAAATAAGGTGAAGAAATGAAATTACAAAATATTATGATTATATTTTTAATAATTATATTACCAATTACAATGATTACTTCTTATTATGTGGGTTTACAACAAGATACAATAAAAACTCAAACAGATTATAATTATAAAATGTTGTTATCTACAAAACAAGCAATAGAAGCTTATGAAGTAAATACTGTGGAATGGAATGCTGAGTATTCGAGATATGCGGATTCAAAGAGAAGGGATATATTAGCTTCAATAAATGTATTTACTACGAGTTTTGCAAACAGTTTAAACATTTCAGGAACAACAAAAGATAGCTTGCAGACATTTATACCAGCAATAATGTACAATTTATATGATGGGTATTATATTTATGCACCAACATATGTTCCAAAGGTACGTACCAATAGTGATGGAAATGCTTTAGATATTAATGGAAATTTAATAATAGATAATCCAGACTCAGAAATAGCTTATATTAAAAAAAATGAAGGAAGTCCTGCTTTGGGAGGTCAGCAGTATACAACTAATATAGATGAAGCAGAAAAAGAATACAAACATATATTAAAATCATATATATCATATTCAGAAAAAACATCAGATTTAATAGCAAATAAAGAAACTGTTATAAATTATACTTTAGACAATTACATAAAAATTTATACGAAAACAGAAGAAAGAAGTGGCTATTTAATTAATTATTCATCAAATATTTTAAAAAATGATGCAAACCCAGAAACATTATCTGAAAATGTGTATGATAGCAAAACTGGTATTTTAAAACAATATGGATACTTATATAGTGCTAATAAGGAGAAAATATATTACGGGCAAGATGAACTGTCAGATAATGGATATAGATTTTTTAAAGTAGTAAATGATAAAATTGCTTATTTCCCAATAAATTGTGATGTAAATGGTTATAATACAGTATATAAAAAAATTACGCTACTCAATACTGATGGGACAACAACTACTGATTTATATCAAATTTTAAATGGAAATAGCAGTACTATTGGAAAAGTATATGAGTATCATGAAGCAGATGGAAAATATATAGAAACAAGTACAGATGATTTTTCATGGCTAGATAGCTACAAGGAAAATGTTACATTAGATTATAGTGCTGTTAATTATTACAACGAAGCTGTTGCTTTTTCTAAGTGGGCAGCAACTTTAGGAATAGATTTTTTAAAAGCAGATAACAATAATGACCCAGAAGATGAAAATTCATTATTTAATGAACATAAACATGAGATAATGAAAGAAAGTATAATAAATAATTTAAACCTTGCTATTTCAAGTTATAGTGCACATAGTGATTATCAATATTCATTACCAATTTTTACTTATGATGATTGGAATAAAATATTAAATAATATTTCAATGACAGTATTTGTACAAGGTATACCAATAGGTTTAAAATATTATAATAATTATGCTACGGCTGTTAGTACAAAAAACAACGAACATGTTAATCCAGAGGAGATATATTATATTTCAGATGTAGATGAATATTATCATAAAAAAGACTGTTATGCAATGAATATAAATAATGATAATATAAGTATAAAAGGATATCGAGTAACAGATTTTATAGAAAAAGCTGCAAATGATGGTAATTATCGATATTATAAACATGTCGGTCAAGATGGAAGTATATCATCACAAGCTTGTTATTATTGTGCAATAACAAACAACCGAATAACTTATTCTGAAAAACTTTCCCAAATATTAAACGGTGAATGTGAAGGCAGTATATCTACTTTGTTACAACAAATAAGAAAATATCAAAGCGAATATAATATTGCAATAGCAAGAGAAAGATATGTTCAAAAAAAATATTAGTTTTAAAATTAAAAAATGTGGTCATCCTATAAATAAGGAGGACCACATGAATTTTTTTAAAAAAGCTATTTTAATTATAGTTTTATTAATATTATTAATTTATGTGAGCAATATAACTAATATCCCAGATAGTATATTGCTTTTTAAAGGCGAAAATTTCAATGTAAAAACAGCTTTAGGAATTAAAATAAACGAAAATACAGATAAAAAAATTATTCAAACTTCAGCAGATATTGATACAGAAAATTTTGTAGAAAAGAAAACTTTAAGCGTTAGCTTTTTAAATATTTTTAATATAAAAGAAATAGAAATAAATGAGATTCCACAAGCAGAAGTAGTGCCATTAGGAAATATTGTAGGGCTAAGGTTGTATGCAAGTGGAGTGCTAGTTATAGGGAAAACTGAAATAAAAGGAGAAAAACCATACAAGACTTCAACCATAAAAGAAGGAGATTTAATAACAGCAGTAAATAGTAAAAAAGTCGAAACAACAACAGATTTAATAACATCAGTAAATGATTCTAAAGGAAACAGTATAGAAATAACTTATGTAAGAGAAGGAATAATATATACAACCACAATAGAACCAGTAAAAACAGATAAAGATGAATATAAAATAGGTTTATGGGTAAGAGATGGAGCAATAGGAGTAGGAACCATATCATATTATGAACCAAGCACAAAGTATTTTGCAGCTTTAGGACATCCAATAATAGATACAGATACAGGAGAAATAGTAAGCATAAAAGAAGGAGAATTAGTTAATGCATCCGTAATATCAATAAAAAAAGGTGAAGGAGGCAACCCAGGAGAAATAAAAGGTAGCCTAAAAAGTGATGAGAAAATAGGACAAATAAGTACTAATACTAAGTTTGGAATATATGGCACATTGGATAATTTAAGTAGTTTAAATATAGATAAAGAAAACAAAATAAAGGTAGCATTAAGAGAAGAAATAAAAACAGGAGATGCTAAGGTATTACTTACTTTAGAAGATGGAATAAGAAAAGAATATGATGTAAAAATCAAAAAAATATATAAAAACAATGATAAAGACAATAAAAGCATGTTAATAGAAATAGTAGATGAAGATTTAAAAAACTTAACAGGTGGAATAATACAAGGAATGTCAGGAGCGCCACTTATACAAAACGGAAAATTTATAGGGGCAATAACACATGTGCTGGTAAACAATCCTGAATTAGGATATGCAGTTTTTGGAGACCTAATGATAAAACAAATGCGCTGTCAGTGGTGACTTAAGATTTTCTTGCTGTCGGTTGGATATTTTCTTTTCTTAGGCTAAAGCACGAAAAGAAAAGTGCAACCGACACGTGGAGCTACTAATTTAAAAATTTTGGTCTGAACATTAACTAGTTTTAAAATAAAATGTTCGAAAATCCTTGATAATTTTCGGGTTTTAATGTATGATTATAAAATACAAAAAGAGTCGAAAAGGTGAAAAAAATGTATTTAAAAAAATTAGAATTACAAGGATTTAAATCTTTTGCAAATAAAACTTCATTAGAATTTATGCCAGGAATTACTACTGTTATTGGACCCAATGGTTCAGGTAAGAGCAATATTTCTGATGCGATAAGATGGGTACTTGGAGAGCAAAGCATGAAATCTCTAAGAGGTACAAAATCTGAAGATATTATTTTTGCAGGAACAGAAAATAGAAAATCACAAGGATTTGCAGAGGTATCACTTGTTATAGATAATCAAGATGCAAAACTTCCAATTGAATTTGCAGAAGTAACAATAACAAGAAGATTATATAGAAGTGGAGAAACAGGATATTTTATAAATAAAGCTCCATGTAGATTAAAAGATATATTAGAGCTTATAATGGATACAGGAATTGGAAAAGATGGTTATTCTATAATAGGACAAGGTAAAATTGATGAAATCTTAAGCAATAAATCAGAAGATCGAAGAGGCATTTTCGAAGAAGCAGCAGGTATTATAAAATATAGAACAAGAAAAGCAGAATCAGAAAAAAAGCTAGAACAAGCTAAATTAAACTTATTAAGAGTAAATGATATTTTATCAGAAATAGAAGTAAATCTAGACCCACTAAAGCTTCAAGCAGAAAAAGCAAAAAAGTTTTTAAGCTTAAGAGATGAGTTAAAGACAATAGAAATAGGGCTATTTTTAGTAAATATCGAGTCATACAAAGTAAAACTTAAAGAGTTACTAAAAAACATTGATGAATTGAATTTCCAAATAGATGATGAAAATGTGAATTTAAATAACTTACAACAAGAGAAAGACAAAATAAAACAAGGCTTAGATGATTTAATTATTTCTATTGAAGAGATGCAAAATTTAAGTTTTGAAAGCACAAACAAAATAGAAAAAATAAATGCAGATATAAACGTTGCAAGAGAAAGAATTACAAACAACAAAGAAAATTTTGATAGATATTTAAAGGAAATTGAAGAACAAGAAACAAGAAAAGTAGAATTAAATACAGAAAAAGAAGAAAGACAAAATAAAAAGATAAATTTATCTACAAATAAAGAAAAATTTACAAAAGAGCTTGAAGAAAAAGAGAAAATGCTTGCTGAAATTACTGCAAAATTATCACAAGAAGAAACAGAAATAGAAGGTAAGAAAAAGATTGTAGAAGAAAGTCAAGATTTAAAATATGATAAAAGAGAAGGCATAAAAACTCAAGAAATCGTATATGAAAACTTGGTAAAAAGAGAAAAAGTGCTTCAGCAAGAATTGCAAGAAACAATATCAGAATTAGATGAGAAAAGGCTATATAAAACAGACATAGCAAAAGTATTTACAAAAATAGAAGCTAAAAGAAATGAATATTCAAAAAAAATAGAAGAAATTGAGGAAAAGAAAACAGAGAGTAGCAAAAGGGTAGCAGAATTTGAGGCTGTTATTAATAACCTGGAATCTGAGATAAGAGTAAAAAATTCAAAATGCAAATTTTTACAAGAAATGGAAAAAGAAAAAGAGGGCTATCAAAAAGCTATTAAAGAGATATTATTAGAATGTGATAGAAATGCCTTTCTAAAAAAAGGTGTGCATGATGTTTTGGCAAATTTAATAACAGTTCCAAAAGAGTATGAAACAGCAATAGAAATTGCATTAGGTGGAACACTTCAAAACATAGTTACTGATACAGAAGAAGATGCTAAAAAATTAATTGAATATTTAAGAAAGAACAATTTAGGCAGAGCATCATTTTTACCAATTTCATCTGTAAAAGGAAAAAAAGTAGATCACTTAATAAAAAACGGATTAAGTGGAGTAATTGGGATTGCATCAGACTTAGTAAAAACAGCTCCAAAATATGAAGAAATTATACTAAATTTACTTGGAAAAACTGTTGTAGTAGAAGATATGGATACTGCGATTATACTAGCAAGACAAAACAAATATGGCTTTAAAATAGTTACATTAAAAGGAGATATAATAAATCCAAGTGGAGCAATTTCAGGAGGTTCAATTAAGCAAAATACAACAAATATTATAGGAAGAGCAGGACAGATTAAAGATTTATTATCCGAACTTTCTAAATTAGAAAAAAACTTAGAGAAAGTAAAAAACGAAAAAAAAGAATATATAAAATCAATTACCTCTATATTAGAACAAGCAGAAACAATAGAAAAAGAAGCACAATCAAGTGAAATTACCTATGCAACAGAAAAACAAAAGGTAGAATCTATTGAAGAAGCAATTGCAAAACTTGAAAATAAATTAGCAAACTTAAAGAAAGAAAGTTTAGATATTGAAAAAACGAAAGAGCAAACCCTAATTACAAAAGCAAGATATGAAACAGAAATCAAAGAATTAGAGCAAAAAATGGAAACATTAAATGGCCAAATTAGTGTATTTGCAGAGAAAAACAAAGACAATCAAAAATACATAGATGATTTAAATTTTGATATTACAAACTTAAAAATATCAGTTTCTTCTTTTGATGAAAGTGCTAACTCATTAGATGAGATTATAGCAAGAATAGACCAAGACATATTAAATATAGAAAAAGGAATAACTGTAAAAAAGGAACAAAGAATTAAGATAGAGCAAGATAATAAAATGCTAGAGGAACAAATAACTAATCTAAATAATCAAATAGAAGAAATCAAGCAAAATGTAAATCAAAGTGTGGAAAAGGTAGAAGAATTAAAGAAAAAAAGACAAGAAGAAAATAGCAGATTAGATAATGTAGAATTAAGTATAGCTGAAAAATTAAAATTATTAGAAAATTTAAAAGGTGAAACAGCTAAATTAGATATAAAAAAATCTAAAATTGATGTTGAACTAGAGCAAATTGAACAAAAGCTGTGGGAGGATTATGAAATAACTCCAAACAACGCAGAACAAGAATTTGAAAAACCTAAAAATGTTCAGACAACAACAAAACGAGTAAAAGAACTAAAAGAACAAATCAAAAATTTAGGAAGTATCAATATAGATTCAATAGAAGAATATAGGCAAACTAAAGAGCGATATGACTTTATGTGCGAACAACGTTTAGATTTAGAGGATTCAAGTGCAAAATTAAGAAAAGTAATTCAAGATATGACCAAAATAATGAAGGAACAATTTGCGGAAAAATTTAATATTATAAACAAAAATTTCGGGGAAGTGTTTAAAGAGTTATTTGGTGGAGGAAAAGCTGAATTAAAACTAACAGACGAAGAAAACATATTAGAATGTGGAATAGATATTGAGGTACAACCACCAGGAAAGAAACTTCAAAACATGACGCTTCTTTCTGGAGGAGAAAAAGCTTTTACTGCTATTGCATTACTATTTGCAATATTAAAAATTAATCCAGCACCATTCTGTGTACTAGATGAGATAGAGGCAGCACTTGATGATGTAAATGTATATAGATTTGCAGAATATTTAAAAAAGTTCTCAGATGAAACACAATTTTTAGTGATTACACATAGAAAAGGAACAATGGAGGCAGCAGACACCGTATATGGAATAACAATGGAGGAAAACGGAATAAGCAAGCTACTATCAATGCAGTTAAAATAGAAAGTTAACAAAAATGCTGTCTATTGCATAATATATATTAGTACATATATATTATGTGTAATGGAGGTAGATAAAAAATGACTTTATTGATATTTTTTGCATTTCCTGTTGCTACAATAATCATATCTATAATATTGCAAAAACTAATAAAAAATCCTGTACTTGTTGCAGCATTTATATTTGCGGTTTTCCTTATAATAACCTTTGCAGTATTTGACGAAACATTTTTAATAGCAACACTAGCATATACTATAATTGCATTTATAACAGCATTACTTACTTGCATCTTCGGAAGAAATGATGATGATGAAAGCTCTTCATGTGAGAATCTATCAGATTTGTTAAGCAATTCTACTAGTGATGATGACGATTCTACAAATGGAAGTTGTGGCTGTGGATGTAATAGATTTAGAAGGAGATTTTAAAGATGTCCTACATTCCGAAAGATGGAGCATATTTAAAGACAATACTATTAACAAAAAAATCGACTTTTTTCTAGAAATATTTGCATTTTGTTTTATGTAATGTTATAATCGGGGTAAATAAAGAATACTAAAGATGTGAGGTGTGATAAAATGAGTACAACCTTAGAGCAAAATACAATAGAAAAAAACGATGAAATTGAAAATATAGAAATAATAGAAAATTATACTTTGACTTTTGAAAACGAAGATGATACTAAAAATACGAGTAAACATCAAGGGTTTAGTGAAGAAATCGATGAGTTTAATAAAGAATCTTTAGAAACTACAGCATTAGTAACAATTAAAGAACGCAGAATTTTAGCAATGCAAACAATGTTCAAAAAAAGTATACGTGTCTCATTAAAATCATTCCTAATTTCTTTATCTCTAAGCTTTCTGAACTTGTTTATTTAACAAAAAATATAAATATAGACAAAGGGACACCTTAAGACGCGGGGACTTAAGGTGTCCCTTTGTCTATAAATATTGTAAGCCTATTGACAAAGTATGAAAATAGTATTAATATAGTAAGGTGACTTACAAAAAAGGGGTGAAGTTTTGTGGATAATAATATATTACTAGAAATTAAAGTATTAGATAAGTTGCTTGGAAGGTTCTTCTTTAAACCAGGTACGATGGATGAAATGGCTTCAATAACTCAAAGCCAAATGCAAATTCTTGATTATATCGTTGAGTGCGGTAAAAACGAAATATATCAAAAGGATTTAGAAGAAGCAGTAGACTTAAGAAGAGCAACAGTTTCTGGAATTCTTCAGACAATGGAGAAAAATCAACTAATAACAAGAGTAATAGATGACACAGATACTAGAACAAAGAAGATAATATTAACAAAAGAATCAGAAAAAAGGATAGCTAAAAATAAAGAGAAAGTGGCTACGCTTCAAAAGATTACAACAGAAGGAATTTCAGATGAAGACTTAGAAACATTTAGAATAGTACTTAGAAAAATGACACAAAATGTACAAGAATTTTATAAGAAGGGAATGAATATATAATGATCAAATTACTAAAAAATTTAAACAAAAAAGGATGGCTTATTATAGTACTTTCATTTATATTAATTTTCATGCAAGTATGGCTAGAATTAAAAATGCCAGATTACATGTCCAAAATAACACAATTAGTTCAGACAGAAGGAAGCAAAATGCCTAAAATATTAAAAAATGGTGCATTTATGTTAGCATGCGCATTTGGAAGCTTAATGGTAGCGGTAATTACTGGATATTTCTCATCATTTATGTCATCAGATTTTTCGATGATGTTAAGAGAAAAGGTATTTAGAAAAGTAGAAAGTTTGTCTATGCAAGAAGTTAAGGGATTTTCTACAAGCAGTTTAATTACAAGAACAACAAATGATATTACTCAAATAGAAATGATTATTGCAATGGGATTGCAACTTATGATAAAAGCACCAATTATGGCAGTTTGGGCTATTTTAAAGATATTAAATAAAAGCTGGCAATGGAGTGCAATGACAGGAGTTGCAGTATTAATATTACTTTCAGTAATTGGATTATTAATACTAATTGTACTTCCAAGATTTAAAAAAGTGCAAAAAGCAATTGATAGAATAAATGAAGTAACTCGTGAAAACCTCACTGGTATAAGAGTTGTAAGAGCATTTAACGCAGAAAAATATCAAGAAGATAAATTTGAAGAGATAAATACAAAATTAACAAATTTGCAGTTATTTAATCAAAAATCATTTGCAGTCATGCAGCCTACAATGTATTTAATAATGCATACACTTACACTAGGAATATATTTCTTGGGTTCATATTTAATTATGAATGCAGGTATGGCAGACAAAATCACATTATTTGGAGACATGATTGTTTTTAGCTCATATGCAATGCAGGTTATTATGTCTATACTTATGCTTGCTATGATATTCATGATGTTACCTCGTGCAAGCGTTTCAGCTAATCGTATAAACGAAGTATTAGATACAAATACATCAATAAAAGATGGAACTTTAAATGAAAGCAAAACAAATGAGATTGGTACTGTAGAATTTAAAAATGTATCTTTCAAATATCCAGATGCTAAAGAATACTTGCTAGAAAACATATCTTTTAAAGTAAATAAAGGAGATACAGTTGCATTTATTGGTTCAACAGGTAGTGGTAAATCAACTTTAATAAACCTAGTTCCAAGATTTTATGATGTAACAGAAGGCGAAGTTTTAGTAGATGGAACAAATGTAAAAGAATATAAATTAGAAGCATTATATAATAAACTAGGATATATTCCACAAAGAGCTGTTATGTTTGATGGAACAGTAAATGAAAATGTTGCATTTGGAGAAAATGGAAAAGAAAAGACTACAAAAGAAAAGATAAAAGAAGCAATTCAAATAGCACAAGGAAAAGATTTTGTAGAAAATATGGATGAAAAATATGATTCACATATTGCACAAGGAGGAACTAACATCTCTGGTGGTCAAAAACAAAGGTTAGCAATTGCAAGGGCAATTGCAAGGGAGCCAGAAATATATATTTTCGATGATAGCTTTTCAGCATTAGACTATAAAACAGATAGTATATTGAGAAAAGAATTAAAGAAACATACTAAAAATGCAACAAGCTTAATTGTAGCTCAAAGAATTGGAACAATTATGAATGCAGATAAAATTATAGTTCTAGATAGCGGAAAAGTAGTAGGAGAAGGAACCCACAAAGAGCTATTAAAAAATTGTGAGGTATATAAGCAAATTGCTTTATCTCAGTTATCAAAGGAGGAATTAGAAGATGCGGAATAAAAGAAGATAAAATGAGAACTCCTAGAAGACAAAATATGATGGGACCAAAAAACCAAGGTTCAGGGGAAAAAGCAAAGGATTTTAAATCAGCAATAAAAAGATTGATAAAAGAACTTTCAAGTTTAAGAGGAATAATAGTATTTGCTTTAATTTTAGCAATTATTAGTGCAATACTTTCAATAGCAGCACCAAATAAACTATCTAGTATTACAGATGTCATATCAGAAGGTTTAGTAATAAACAAAGAAAATGCAGAAATATTAGCAAAAACTATCCAAAAAAATATTACAAAAGCAACTGAAGAAATGCAAGCTCAATTAACTATAGAAATCCCAGCAGGATTTGAAATGCAAAATATAGATGAAACAAATATGGACAGTGATTTATCAGCAATGCAAAAGCCAGAACTGCCAGAAATAGAGATGAATGGAATAAAGGTATCATCAGAAGACCAATATGAATTTATAGAGCAGATGAGTTTATTAGATGAAAACACAGAAATTTCGGACATATATGGCGAAATAGATAGTATGCCAGAAAATATAAAAGAATTACTAAAACCTACAATGAATATAGAGAAAATCAAAAAAATATCAATATTTTTATTAGGCTTATATATATGCAGTGCACTATTTAACTATATACAATCACTTTGCATGACAGATGTTGCAAATAAATTTGCTAAAACTTTGAGAACAAGAATATCACATAAAATAAATAAACTACCATTAAAATATTTTGATAAACATCAATCTGGCGATATATTATCAAGGGTAACAAATGATGTAGACACAATAGCACAAACAATGAACAACTCTTTAGGAATGCTAGTAAGTAGTATAACATTATTTATAGGTTCAATAATTATGATGTTTTGGACAAATTGGATTATGGCCTTAACAGCAATAATATCAAGCTTACTAGGATTTGCTGGTATGACTTATGTACTTAAAAAATCTCAAAAATATTTTGATATAAGACAAATTGAATTAGGAAATTTGAATGGACATATTGAAGAAATATATTCAGGATTAAATGTTGTAAAAGCATATAATGGTCAAAAAGAATGTAATAAAAAATTTGATTACTTAAATAAAAAGCTTAAAGAGGCAAACAGAAAAAGTCAATTTCTATCTGGACTTATGCAACCAATGATGGGATTTGTAGGAAACTTTGGATATGTAGCAGTATGTATAGTAGGAGCACTACTTGCAATGAATAATCACATTACATTTGGTGTAATTGTAGCATTTATAACATATGTAAGATTATTTACAAATCCATTAGCACAAATCGCGCAAGCAATAACATCACTTCAATCTACAGCAGCTGCTAGTGAAAGAGTTTTTGAATTTGTAGATGAAAAAGAAATGATAGATGAAAGCAATTTAAAAGGAAAGATTGAAAAAACACAAGCAAAAGGGAAAATAGAATTTAAAAATGTCGTTTTTCAATATGAAGATACAGATAAGCAAACAATAAAAGATTTTACAGCAACAGCATTACCAGGGCAAAAAATTGCCATAGTTGGACCAACAGGGGCAGGAAAAACAACAATGGTAAATTTACTTATGAAATTCTATGAAATAAACTCTGGAGATATCTTAATTGATGGAACATCAATTAAAGATTTAACAAGAGCAAACATACATGACCTATTTACGATGGTACTACAAGATACTTGGTTATTTGAAGGAACAATCAAAGAAAACATAGTATATAACAGAAAAAATATAACAGATGAGCAGGTAGAAGCGGTATGCAAAGAGGTAGGACTAGACCATTTTATACAAACATTATCAGGTGGATACAATGCAAAAATATCAGAAAATGACAGTATATCAGTGGGACAAAGACAATTACTGACAATAGCAAGAGGAATGCTAGATGATGCACCATTTTTAATATTAGATGAGGCAACATCAAATGTAGATACAAGAACAGAAGAACTAGTGCAATCAGCAATGGATAAACTAACAGAAGGAAAAACATCATTCATCATAGCACACAGACTATCTACAATAAGAAATGCTGATCTAATACTTGTTATGAAGGATGGAAATATAGTAGAACAAGGAAATCACGAAGAACTAATGAAACAAAACGGACACTATGCAGAACTATACAATTCACAATTTGACAAAAACGAATAGACAAAGGGACACCTTCAGGATAGGGAGATTTAAGTTTTTGTCTAGCGGTTTTTAAGCACTAATTATTAAAAAAACAAAGGCTACATTAAAAAAATGTAACCTTTGTTAATATCCAAAATCTGGAACATATTCTTCTTCGTGTTCTCCTAAATCTTGCATATATCCATTTTTTATATCTAATTCATACGCAAAATTTTCAATTTCTTTGTATTCTTTTTTCGTTAATTTTCTATTTAATAAAGGAATTCTTTTTGCCATATAACATGGGAAATATTGAGCCATAACACTTATATAAACATCAGAAGATAAGTTATCTTTAAGCCATTTTAGTACCTTTTTAGAATTATCAATATAATTTGGAAGAACTAAATGTCTTACAATTAGACCTTTTTTAATAATCCCATTGTCATCTAATTTGGGAGAACCAACTTGTCTATACATTTCTTTTATAGCACTTGTTGCATATTCAAAATAGGATTTAATTCCTGAATACTTAAAAGCAATATCATCATCAGCGTATTTAAGATCTGGCAAATAAACATCTATAAATCCATCTAAAGCTTTTAGAGTTTCTACTTTTTCATAACCATTAGAATTATAAACAATAGGAAGAATTAATCCGTTCGATTTTGCAATTTTTAAAGCTTCAATTATTTGGTATGTATAAATAGTAGGAGTCACTAAGTTTATGTTATGAGCACCTTTTTTTTGCAATCCTAAAAAGATATTTGCAAGTTCTTGAATTGAATAAAGTGTACCATTTCCTTCAGCACTTATTTTATAATTTTGACAAAACTTACAATGCAAATTGCAGTGTGAAAAAAACACTGCACCAGAGCCATTTGTACCACTTATACAAGGCTCTTCATAATAGTGAAGATCATATAAAGCAACTTTAACTTCGGATGATGCTTTGCAACGACCAAGTTTTCCATCTAATCTATTTACTTTACAATTATTAGGACAAATTGAACATGTCTGTAAATTTTCTAACATAAAAAGCTCCTTAAAATAAACATATTGCTTTAAATAATATACAACTTTTTATTAAATATTGCAAGACGAAAGAGGGGAAAGACGAAAGAGGGGAAAGAGCGCTTGATTTTTTATGGGAAATATAGTATAGTAATAAAAGAAAATAATATGCGGGTATAATTTAGTGGTAGAATGTCATGCTTCCGACCTGATAGCGAGGGTTCGATTCCCTCTACCCGCTCCATTTGAAAACAACTTACGAACCAATATAGTATCGTAAGTTTTTATTTTATATAAAACTATAATGTTTTCTTTCTAGAAAGGAGAACATTTTTTATGCTTGAATTCAAAATAATACAAGAATTAAAACCAAATACTGAAATTCTAGAAATCATCAAAAGCTACACTTACATAACTAAAAATGGTAAAGTTAAACACTTACTGAAAACAAATCTGCAATTTGTTGAACCTATAGAGTACATAATTACATATCCTACTATTCTTACAATACTAGAATACAAAGTTAATGAGATTAGAAATAAACCATTCTACATTAAAGAGCATAATGAGAAATACAATCTCAAAGAAATCAAACAAATTATCATAAAATTATCAAATTAGTGTCTGCAATTTTATTATTTAAAGAGGAAACAAATGAGAGATATTTTTAGTTTAGGGTTGCAAAAATTAAAACTATTTAGGAAACAATTGAAAGAAATTTTCAAAAATTGGTTGTTATTTTCCGTTTTAGTTTGGAAAGAAGTGAGGAGATGATTTTATGAGTAATAGATGTGCAGTATATGTAAGAGTTAGCACAGATGATCAAAGAGATAATGGTTATTCTATTGATTCACAATTAAGAATGATTAAAGAATATTGTGAGAAAAACTACTATTTAATAGTTGATGTCTATAATGATGCAGGACATTCTGGAAAAGATTTAATGAGACCTGAAATGCAAAGATTATTAAAAGATATTAAATCTAAAAAGATAGATAAATTAGTTGCAATTAAAGTAGATAGATTAACTAGAAATAATTATGATGGTTTTTGGCTACTTAATTATTGTGAACAACACGATGTAAAAATTGAATTAATACTAGAACCTTATGATGTATCTACTGCTAATGGTGAAATGATATTTGGAATGAATTTAGTAT
>OLSB01000325.1_pt1 | contig 56354 bp, 44 predicted proteins | sample 1672071 | NCBI WGS metagenome assembly OLSB01 (sample SAMEA3136642, study PRJEB25190) | human gut metagenome | biome: human gut; feature: human-associated habitat; material: faeces | place: Austria | collected 2013 | reverse complement strand
CCTATAAGAGATGCGCGAGGGACAAGCCCGATGACCGCACGGCAACCTCCCGGAGAGAAAGGTGCCAAAGCTTGTACGATAGGTTTATACCGGCCCTGCTAAGGCTGGTATTTTTGCACCTATTTTCTGGGAGAAACAGGAAATGAGGTGCTTTTTTTGATACACAATGATACTTGGTACGAGGTAAAAACCCATTGGGGCTGGTTCAGATTGGATGAAGGTGCTTACAGGGATTATCTGCAGGGAAAGCTCTGGATCACATGGAAACCCGGCAGGCCGCAGGAGCAGCAGAAGATTGATGGCGCAGTTGAGCTGATGCCCACCAACATTGGCGAAGAAGCAGTGCAGCTTCGAGACAAAGCAGGCAGATATGGCGCATACTCAATACGCATTACCCGGAACATGCACTGCAATATGCTAATAAAGCGTTATTAATGCTGCCAGACAAAGCATCTATATTTGGCGATACCAAAACCGTAATTACAGAGGAAAATCTCAAAAAAGCTTTTGGAATATCTGTTTTTATTGGTACTGAGCAAATTGCAAATGATAATTATAGGTACATTATTCCGTTATATAAGCAACATGAGTAGGTGTTTGGCTTTTTCTGATTCGGTGCGCGATTTGTCAAGGTGTTTTTTATACACCGAGCATTTTTTCAGCTCGGCATACCGTTCACTTGTGCGTAAAGATAGCGCCTAAGCCTCGTTAAAAAGCTTAGACACTATCTTTATTTTAGGTGTCAAGTCTTATAAAACGCTCTATTTTCGCCCCCGCACCAAAAACATCGGGGTGGAGGCGAAGCTGATCTTCTCTTCTTCTGACCAGACGCGCTGCCAGACTTCCTCGTCAGCCTCGGCTTGCAGGCCATGCGCGGTAAGCTGTTTCAAATCCCAGGCGGGACGCGGGATTTTTGACAGCGGCACGCGGCGGGCAATGTCCTCCATTACATCGAAATTCTCGCCCTCGGCCTCCACATTTTGATCCCAGACGCCCTGCTCGGCGCTGTTGGCCCGATCCCGGTCGTAGGCGGCCTGGGCCTCATCGTCAAAGAGATAGGCGTACCAGTTGGCGTCAAAGTTCAGCAGCAGCCCGCCCGGTTTCAAAACCCGCGCCCACTCGGCATAGGCTTTGTCCGGGTGAGGCAGATTCCAGGTCAGATTTCGGCTGACCACCACGTCGAAGCTCTCGTCCGCAAAGTCCAGCGCCTCCGCGTTCATTTCCATCCAGCAGATCCTGCCGGCAAGCTCGCCGGCATTTTTCTTTGCCTCCTCCAGCATGGCGGGCGTCAGGTCGATGGCCGTCACGTCATAGCCAAGCTCCCGCAGGAGAATGGCAAAGAAGCCCGGGCCTGTGCCCACCTCCAGTACGCGCAGGGATTCCGGCGCACGGTCCGGGAACTGCCGCGCGATCTCGGCATGAAGACATTCGCTCCACTTCTGCCGCTGCTGGGTGGCGAGTTCCAGCTGATTGACCTCCGAGTATCCGGAGGCACGGCCGGTCCAGTACTGTCTGTTCTCGTCAAGAATCGTTTCTCGGCACCCCATAGCTCACCATCGGGCCTTTCTCAATGATATTCAGCGACGCGCACTGGTACAGCAGTACGCCGTCCTCGTTCGCGTATTCCGTAAAAAGACTGCGGCCGAAGTAGTCCCGAATCTCCCCCAGCTTCTCGCCCTTTCGGAACCAGTCCCCTGGTTTTTTCTCCGGGTACCAACAGCCTGTGCATGGCGCGTAATTGCCGTACTCTGAGAGCTCCTGCTTGGGGTAGGCCGTCCAGTCCCCCTCCAGCACGCCGAGGCATCGGAGAATGTTCCGCACGTCCGCCTTGTCCGCCTCGATCTCCTCCCGGCTGAAAAGGGAAAGCTGCCCGCGCTCGATCAGTACGCTGGGGATACCATGGACAGAGGCCAGATTATATGCGCCTCCGGTACGGCAGCGGGAGCGGACGACGTACTTGACGTTGATGCAGTCCACCATCTGCCGGGCCGTCGCCTCGGCAGGCGTATCGCCCAGGTAGTAGCAGAAGGGAACGAGCGTCTCATATCCGTCGCCGCTGTGCAGATCGATATAGGCATCCACATTTTGAATGAACACCTCGAAGAGCATATGCGCCAGCTTGTCGGCCTCGCTGCCCTCCCGGTTGCCGGGAAAGACCCGGTTGAGGTTCTTCCCGTCCTCATAGACCATGGACATTGTGCGGTTCTCAAAACCGGAGCGGTTAGCCAGCGGGACGATGATCACGTTGCCGTGCAGCGCAGAGACGTCCAGTTCATTGGAAAGCTCAATGGCTGCCTGGATGCCGACGTACTCCGCGTTGTGTATGCCGGCGGAGATCAGCACGGTTGGCCCCGGCTGATCGCCGCAGAGCAGCACATGGGGGACGTGCAGCTCCGTACCCTCCACATGGATATGATCCTTAACAGTTTTGCCCGGCATCAGATCGTGCCCGGCGATGGTCTTGACTTGCATGGCAACCTCCAGGTCGTTTTTATCAAAGTATCATGCAGGGATCTTTTTTACAAGCCCCCAAGGGGGATGTGAGGAGCGGAAATTGTAAATTCATATCCCCCCGGGAGGCTTCCGCACGAAAAAAAGGTGCGGTATAATAATCACAAATCGTTTACTATATTTGATTTAAGTCGTTTTTCTCGCCGCTGGCGCGGCAACCAAAAAACATGACAAATTATACCGTAGCCGCATTGCGGCTACGGTATAACACAAACGGCATATTGCTTGAGGGAGCAATAACCGAAGTGACAAACAGAGAGGGAAAGCATATGGAAATAATCAAGCATCGCGTGACCCATTACTGGTCTCACCGGGCAGAGTCCTTTGAAGCGCAGAGACTGCGTGAATATGACAGCGAGAAGCGTGAGCGCTGGCTCGCGGAATTCTTCCGCTATCTGCCACAGGGCAGGAAGCTCCAGGTTCTGGATATCGGCACCGGTACGGGCTTCTTTGCCTGTCTGCTGGCCGCCGAGGGACATGAGACTACCGGTATTGACCTGACGCCGGATATGATCGAGCATGCCGAGCATATGGCGGCTGTGCTGGGCCAGGACGTCCGCTTCCGGCTGATGGACGCGGAAGAGCCGGAGTTCCCGGACGAGAGCTTTGACGTGCTGGTGACGCGCAACCTGACCTGGACGCTGCCGCATATCGAAAAGGCCTATCGGGAATGGTACCGGATTTTGAAGCCGGGCGGCGTCCTCATCAATTTCGACGCGGATTACAGCGCCGCGCTGGAGGATGAGGCGGAGCACGAGCTTCCGGAAAACCACGCCCACAAGCTGGTGCCGGAATACATGAAAGCGGAGAACGAGGCCATTACCATGGAGATCGGCGCCTATCATCAGCCACGGCCCCAGTGGGATGTGCAGCTGCTGGTGGAGGCCGGCTTCGAGCGGATCACGGTGGACATGGGCGTATACAAGCGCATTTATGCCGAGATCGACGAGTTCTTCAACCCAACGCCGATCTTTACGATCGCAGCGTACAAATAAACGTTTTTCCTTTCCTTTGAATCCCACAAAAAGTGAGGCGTGACCATGAAAAACTACGCAGTCAGGCGTCTGCTGCAGCTGATCCCGATCCTGCTTGCGATCACCTTCCTGTCCTACGGCATGATGCGCATCGCAGGAAGCGACGTGGTCGAGCAGAAAATGGAGAATACCGGCGAAACGGTGTCCCAGGAGATCATCGACGCCGCCAGAGAGGAGCTGGGTCTGGACAAGCCCTTTGTCGTCCAATACTTCACCTGGCTCGGCAATCTGCTCCGGGGCGACATGGGAACCTCCTATGTCTCCAATAAGCCGGTCTTTTCCACTTTTGTATCAAAGCTGCCGGCCACGCTGCTGCTGACGGTCGTCTCCATTCTGCTGACGGTGGTGATCTCGATCCCGCTGGGGATCTGGGCTGCCGTCAAGCAGAACAAGGCGACCGACTATGTGATCCGTACGGCCAGCTTCATCGGAAACTCCCTGCCGAACTTCTTCGTCTCCCTGCTGCTGATGTACCTGTTTGCCATCCGGCTGGGCTGGTTTCCGATCATCTCCAAGGGCATCAGTCTCCAGAGCGTGGCGCTGCCGGCCTTTACGCTTGCCATCGCCATGTCCGCCAAGTATCTGCGGCAGGTGCGGGCGACCGTTCTTGATGAGCTGAGCAAGGACTATGTCCTTGGCGCCAAGGCCCGCGGTGTGCCCTTCTCCACCACCATGATGAAGAGCGTCATGAAGGCATCCCTGGTGACGATTATCACGCTGCTGACTCTTTCCATCGGCTCGCTGCTGGGCGGCACCGCCATTGTTGAGTCCATCTTCATGTGGGACGGCGTGGGAAAGATGGCGGTAGACGCCATCAACATGCGCGACTATCCGATTATCCAGGCCTACGTCATGTGGATGGCCATCATCTATGTGGTGGTCAACCTCATCACCGACCTGAGCTATCGCTATCTCGATCCGCGGATCAGACTGGGAGGGATCGAACAATGAACGAAGCCGTCACGGTCCGGATTCAGAAAATCAAAAAGAACACCATCAAAGGCAGACTGATCTTCTTCCTGGTCCTGGTTGCGATCCTGCTGCTCATCACGGTCTTTGCGGACAAGATCGTCCCCTACGATCCCTATGTGCAGGATTTGAACCAATCCCGGCAGGCCCCGTCAGCGGCGCACTGGATGGGCACCGATCAATACGGACGCGATGTGTTCTCCCGCGTCGTTGTCGGCGCGCAGACCAGCATCTTCTCCACGCTGGCGCTGGTGGGCGTCATCTCCGTGTTCGGCACCATCGTGGGAACGCTCTGCGGCTATTACGGCGGTGCGCTCGATTCCGTCGTGATGCGCATTTCGGATGTGTGTCTGGCCTTCCCTGGCCTGGTCTTTGCCCTGGCGATCGCGGCGATGCTTGGCGGCGGCGTCAGCAACGCGGTCATCGCGCTGGCGGTCATCAGCTGGCCGAAATACGCCCGTGTGGCGCGAAGCCAGACCCTGGCACTGAAAAACGGCCCATTTGTCTCGGCGGCGCGGCTCTCCGGCAGTACGTCCCTGCAGATAATCCTCCGGCATATCCTGCCAAATATCCTGGGTCCCATCCTGGTGACGGCCATGCTGGACATCGGCACGATGATGATGGAGCTGGCCGGACTGAGCTTCCTGGGTCTCGGCGCGCAGCCGCCCACGGCCGAGTGGGGCAACATGATGTCCGGCGGCCGGAGCATGCTGCAGACCTATCCCTGGCTGGTGCTCTCGCCCGGGTTTGCCATCTTCCTGACCGTTGTGATCTTCAACCTTCTGGGCGACACGGTGCGCGATTATATGGACCCCAAGAACTCCCGCGCCCGCTGATCTGTGATCTATTTTTTTCGAATAGATAAAATTAAAATGAAGAAAGGAAACAGAAAAACATGAAAAAGATCCTGGCACTGGTACTTGCTGTGTGCATGGTCCTCGCGCTGGCTGCCTGCGGAAACAGCTCCAATGCTCCCGCTGCCTCCGACACCAAAAAGACCTTCGTCTTTGGCGACACCACCTTCAATGCTGAGAACGAGGAACCTGACATCAATCCCCATTACGCCTATTCCGGATGGCCCTGCATCCGTTACGGCATCGGCGAGACCCTGATGAAGATCGCGGACGACGGCACCCTCCAGCCCTGGCTGGCGGAGAGCGCTGTCAACGTGAATGAGACCACCTGGGAGATCGTGATCAAGGACAACGTCTGCTTCTCCAACGGCAAGAAGGTAGACGCGGCAGCCGTTAAGGCTTGCTTCGAGCACCTGGTCGAGGTCCACGAGCGCGCCGCCGACAACCTGAAGATCGCCTCCATGGAGGCCGACGGTCAGAAGCTGACCATCGTCACTTCCGAGCCCAACCCCATTCTGATGAACTACCTCTCTGAGGCCTACGGCTGCATCATCGACATGGAAGTCGGTATCCCCGAGGACGGCTGTGTGGTCGGAACCGGCCCCTATGTGGCCACCGAGGTCATGACTGACGACCACGTGAGCCTGGTCAAGAACGTCAACTACTGGGACGGCGAGGTCCATATCGACGAGATCACCGTCCGCACTATTTCCGACGGCGACACCCTGGCTCTGGCGCTCCAGTCCGGCGAAATCAACGCCGCTTACGGCATGGCGTATGCCAGCTATCCTATCTTTGAGAACGACAACTACACCTTCTCCAGCATCCAGACCAGCCGCTGCTTCTGGGGTATGGTGAACCTCCATGAGGAGAATCCCGGTTATGCGATCATGAGCGATCCCGCCGTGCGTCAGGCGATCGCCATGGGCATCAACAAGCAGGGCTTCGTCGATGTGCTGCTCAACGGCTACGGCTATACGGCCACCGGCGCCTTCCCGGACAGCTTTGCCTTCGGACAGGGTATCAACACGGTCTCCTATGATCCCGAGCAGGCAAAGGCCGTTCTGGAGCAGGCCGGCTGGGTCGATACCGACGGCGACGGCATCCGCGAGAAGGACGGCGTCAAGCTGAGTATCCGCTGGTTGACCTACCCCAGCCGTCAGGAGCTTCCTCTGCTGGCCGAGTCCGCGCAGGCGACCCTCAAGGAGATCGGCATCGACGTTCAGATCAACAGCACCAAGGATCACAACAACATCCGCAAGGATTCCACCGCGTGGGACATCTGGGTCAGCGCCAACGTCAACGCAGGCCTGGGCGACCCCCAGAACTTCTTCGACACCTATTGCCTGGATAACTCCATCAAGAACTCCGGCGGTCACCACAGCGACAGGCTGGAGGAACTGGCCGTGCAGCTGCGCGGTACCTTTGATCCTGCCGAGCGCGCCAAGATCGCGGTCGAGATGCAGCAGGAGCTTCTGGATGATAATTCCTATTTCTTCTGCTCTTTCCTGCGCATGAGCATGATCATGCAGTCCAATGTCACCGGGCTCGAGGCGCACACCTGCGACTTCTACGAGCTGACCGCCGACCTGGACATCCAGTAATCGTTTTCCCCGCGCAAGGGGCGGATTTCTCCGCCCCTTGCGCCAAGCCTTTTGGCCATGGGTTCAGGACAGAAACGCTTCTGTTTTGAGCCGATGCTCAAGAGATCACAGAAATTGAGGTCATACTATGGCAGTATTATTGGATTATCAACACGTGGAGATTTCTTTTAACGGAAATGCTGTGGTCCACGACGTGAGCTTTCAGCTCCATCCTGGCGAGATTCTTGGCCTGGTGGGCGAGTCCGGCTCTGGCAAAACCACGCTGATCAAGGCCGCCATGGGCCTGCTGGGCAGCAGCGGCATGGTCACGAGAGGCGATATCTGGTTTGAAGGGAAAAACCTTCCGGATCTGCCGCCCAAAGAGATGCGCAGGATCTGCGGTGAGAAGATCGGTATGATCTTTCAGGACTGCGGCGCGTCCATGAGCCCGATCCGCACCATCGGCGAGCAGATCGTGGAGAGCCTGTCGGCCCACTACAAGGTGGATGTGCGTGATGCCAAGGCAACCGCCATGGAGCTCTTTGACAAGCTGCGCTTCAAGGACGGCGAGCGGGTCTGGAACAGCTATCCCTTTGAGCTCTCCGGCGGTATGAACCAGCGCGCGGGTATCGCCATCGCCATGCTGATGAAGCCCGCCATCCTCATGGCCGACGAACCGACCTCCGCCCTGGACGTGGCTGTGCAGCGGCAAGTCGTGGAGGAGATGCTGCATGTCCGCGAGGTGTTCGGCACTGCCATCATCATCGTGACCCATGATATCGGCGTGGTCTCCGCCATGGCGGACAGCATTCTTGTGCTGCAAGACGGCAACGTGATGGAGTACGGCAAGGCGAAGGACGTGCTGAATAATCCCCAGAACGACTATACCAAGAAACTGCTCAGCGCAGTTCCCAGATTGCGGAGGTAGTCAATGGAACCGATCCTGAGGGTCAAAGACCTTTCCAAATCGTTTTCCCGCGCGGGGAAAAACGAATTTTTCGCTGTGGATCATGTGAGCTTTGACGTGATGCCCGGCGAGATCCTGGGCATCGTGGGCGAATCCGGCTCCGGTAAGTCCACTATTGCCAATCTCATCACCCGGCAGATCGACGCCACCACCGGCACCATTGAGATTGACGGTCAGGATATCACCAAGCTGACCGGGCGGCAGCTGATCCCGGTTTATGCCAAAATCCAGATGGTCTTCCAGACGCCGACCGGCTCCTTCGATCCCCGGCGCACGCTGGGCGACGGTATCTGCGAGAGCCTGCGGAACAAGGGCGTCTCCAAGGCTCAGCGGGAAGCCAAGGCCCGTGGCTTACTGGAGCAGTGCGGCCTGCCGGGAGAATTCCTGGAGCGCTATCCGCACCAGGTCTCCGGCGGTCAGTGCCAGCGCGCCGCCATTGCCAGGGCGCTGATGTGCGACCCGCGGATCCTCATTTTTGACGAGGCCACCTCCGCGCTGGATGTGACGGTGCAAAAGCAGATCATCGAGCTTCTGCAGCAGCTGCAGAAGGAGAAGAGCCTGGCCTATCTCTTCATCTGCCACAACCTGGCTCTGGTGCAGCAGTTCTGCGACAAGGTCATCGTCCTCTATGACGGGAAGATCGTAGAATATGGCCTTCCCGACGAGGTCATTCTGCACCCACAGTCGGAGTACGCCAAAAGGCTGGTCGACGCCATTTTCTGAGAAACGGAACATTTTTTCATTTTTATCCCCCAGGGGGGCTTACGCGCATCAATGAATTCTGTTATGCTTTATACAGATCAGATGCTTGACTGACCGCCCGGATTCCCCTCAATCCGTGTGCCTCTACACCTCTCCGGCACAGGGCGGTCAAAGAAATCTCTCTCACCATATTACAGCCCTCCGAGTTGGTCCCTCGGAGGGCTGTAATCGTTTAGTTGCTAACAGCTACTTTTACTTCAAACACCCTTTTCTATGTTCCGTTTGGTGCTATTATCGCATGAAAAAAGCACGCGAAAGCGTGCTTTTTTCAGTGAAATCCACCCTTTGGGCGGATAAAATTATACTTTGCGTGGAAAACAATGCGGTGTTGCAAATACAACAATGTGAAATACGCCTACGGCGTGTGAATCGCTGCGGCGGCGGGGTGATTACAATTTACATTCTGTGGCAGATTTACCCCGTAAAAAGCCTGATAAATCTGGCTTTTTGTTATTTAGGGAGCAATTATTTGTGGTTCAAAGGCATAGATAAATGCGCATTTCTCCTGAAGGAAGCTCGAACTACAATGAACAACTGAATTCTGATCGTATCGGCAGATAGACATATGAGGCTATCTGCCGATCTTAGGTTTTATGTCAATAGATGCGGCAGTACAAATAGAACAGGGCTAATTGAAGAGGAGGGGTGGTGAGCCCCTCCTCTTTTCATTTTGCAGTAAATCTCTATTCGATAGTAAAACCCGCATACTGGAACGCATGGCACATATGAAGGCGCATGGCCGCCTTTGCGCCGTGGGCGTTCCGAGCTTCCATCATTTCAACAATGAGACGGTGATCTGAAAGCGAGGTGGAGATGATATCGGTAGATTCATCCAGTTCCGTAACAACTTCTTCTATAGACCTGTTGAGGATTGGGATAAGCCTGCTCATGTACGAATTATGCGCAGCAACCGCCAGTGCATTGTGAAAGGCTTGCTCCGGAACCGTACGCGGGAGATTGTTCCTTACACAGTCTTCAATATCCATCATACGCGCACGGATTTCCTCAAGTTCACCGTCACTCGCCCGAAGGGTTGCATAGTAAACAGCCTCCGGCTCGCAGATAAGACGCATCTCAAAAAGCTCCTGCGATACTTTTTCGGATATAGCTTCCAGATTGCCGAGGCCTCCGTTTATTATTTGTTTATTTTCCGTCACAAAGGTTCCGATGCCGCGGCGTGTTTCTACAAGCCCCTGAGCACTTAGCATACGGATGGCCTCACGGAGGGTCACGCGGCTGACGCCTAATGTATCGGCAAGAGTTGCCTCATTTGGCAGCTTTTCCCCAGCTTCAAATTTCTTTTCACTTATTATCATTCCGGTCAATTTATTGACGGTCTGCTCAGTTAGAGATCCCCCGATAGGTTTAGCCATAACATTTCCTCATCAAGTATTTTTAATTATCCATAGTCAAAATCCCATTTGGTTTGTTATCATAACATGAATTTTAACAATAAGCAAATAAAAAATTTTTTCCGGTTTTACATTTAGTTAAATTTACACAAAATTAAATGCCAATTTGTGCAAAGTACTAAAACAAAAATTGGCAAGGCAAAAACGCTTGACATAATACAAGTATGGATGTAGTATTACAACACGAGAGCTCAATCCTACAGTAAACGTATCTGCCGGCGCAGTCCGGCAGCTGTGCGAGTATAGACGAAAGCGAGGCCCATTCATGGCAAATGAAACTTACACTAAAGAGCAGGCGCTCAAAATGTATGAAACCATGTCGATGATCCGTCACTTTGAGCAAAGTGTTAAACATGACTTCCTGGCGGGTGAGATTCCGGGATTTACGCATCTTTACATTGGCGAAGAGGCAATTGCGACGGGCGTATGCGCAGCACTGCGTGAGGATGACGTCATTGCCTCTACCCACCGGGGGCATGGGCACTGTATTGCCAAGGGCGCGGATGTTAATAAGATGATGGCGGAGATATTCGGAAGAGAGACAGGCCTCTGCAAGGGGCGCGGCGGCTCCATGCACATCGCAGATTTTTCTATTGGTATGCTGGGCGCAAACGGTGTTGTAGGAGGCGGATATAATCTTGCCACCGGTGCAGCGCTTGCATTTAAAAACGTACTAAAAACCGACCGAGTGGCAGTCGTATTTTTTGGCGACGGAGCTTCGAACAGAGGTACATTTCACGAGGCTATGAATGCAGCGTCCGCATGGAATCTGCCGGTCATATTCGTAAACGAAATGAACTGCTGGGCGTCAACGACGCCTTATCGCACGACTACAAATGTTGAGAACATATCAGACCGTGCCAAGGGCTATAACGTGCCGGGCGTAATCGTAGACGGACAGGATCCCTTTGCCGTATATGAAGCTGCAAAGACCGCCGTTTCGCGTGCGCGTTCAGGCGAGGGACCGACGTTTATTGAGGCAAAAACATATCGCATCGAAGGGCACTTTGTGGGAGACCCTGAGCTATACAGGGACAAATCCGAAACTCAGGCTATTTTTAAATCTACCGATCCTCTGAAAAGATTCAGAGAAAAGATGGCAAATGAGATGAACGACCTTGTTACCTCGGAAGAATGTGATGCAATAGACGCAAAATGTGCCGACCGAATCAAGGCTGCCAAGCAATTTGCAATGGAAAGCCCTTTGCCGGACGAGAATGAATACCTCAAGTATGTCTATGAAGCTTAACGGAGGAAAAATCAATGCGTAAATTATCATTCGCTCAGGCTACACTTGAAGCGATGACGGAAGAAATGCTCAATGACGATAAGGTTTTCGTAATGGGCGAGGACATTGCCCGTCAGGGCGGTATTTTCGGGCAATTCAAAGGTCTCGGTCAGCAGTTTCCAGGCCGGGTTATTGACACGCCGATATCTGAGACATTCATTACAGGCGGCGGCGTCGGCGCCGCTCTTGCAGGCGCTCGGCCCGTTGTCGATATGCACTTTGCCGATTTTCTCGGCGTGTGCATGGACGAAGTACTCAACCAAATGGCAAAGGTACGCTATATGTTCGGCGGTCAGTGCAAGATGCCGCTGACCATGCGTGCGCCGGACGGAATAGCAGGCGGCGGCGCCGCTCAGCATTCCCAGAGCCTTGAGGCGTGGTGCACCCACATTCCCGGCGTCAAGGTCGTAGCTCCTTCAAATCCTTACGATGCAAAGATGGTGCTGAAGGCCGCAATACGCTCTGACGATCCCGTGATATATTTTGAAAACAAGATCCTCTACAAGGAAAAAGGGGATATGCCAGAGATAGCTGACGAACGTCCGTATACTATCGGCAAGGCCAAAGTCGTCCGGGAAGGAAAGGACGTCACCATAGTGTCATATTCTATCGGGATGAAGGCCGCTCTTGGAGCGGCGGATATCCTGGCAAAGGATGGCATTCAAGCGGAGGTCATTGATCTTATTTCGCTATCTCCGTGGGACAGGGAATGTGTCTTTGACTCTGTGAAAAAGACCCATCGCCTTGTGATCTGCCACGAAGCCGTAAAGCAGGGAGGCTTCGGCGCTGAGGTTGCAGCGGTCGTTGCTGAGGAAATGATAGAGTATCTTGACGCCCCCATACTTCGCTACGGCGCGCCCTTCTGTCCGATACCGTTTGCCTCAACGCTTGAAAAGCGTGTCAGGGTATACCCTGAGGATCTTGCAAACGGTATAAAATCAATCCTGTGATATATCCTTGGTGAGGAGAAAGATATATGGCAACTGAAGTTTTAATGCCTAAGCTTGGCCTTACGATGACGGAAGGTACAATAGAAGAATGGAAATTCAGCGAAGGCAGCGCCGTAAAGAAAGGAGATATTCTCTTTTCTGTTGCTACTGACAAATTAACAAATGACATAGAGTGCGAGACTGACGGAGTGCTTATAAAGATCCTGTGCCCTGAAGGTGAAACAGCTCCGTGCAAAAGCGTTATAGCTTATATAGGCGCTTCTGGCGAAGCTGCTCCATGCATTTCGAATAAGGAAGCTTCCGGCGAAACCGAAACTGTATGCACGGATGCTTACACCCCCGCGACCCCCTATGCAAAGTTGCTTGCGAAGAAAAACGGCATTGACATTTCCGACGTGAGCGGTACGGGACCTAAGGGCACGGTCGTCGCAAGGGATATTGAAAGAGCTGAACGCCGCAGCGTAAAGGCAAGTCCTATGGCGGTAAAGCTCGCCGCCGAGCACGGAATAGATCTCAATACTGTCAGCGCCGCCGGCAGGGTGAAGAAAGCAGATGTGCTCAATGCGGTGAAGCTATCTGAGCATACTGAAGCGGCGCCCGAAGAAGAAAACAACGATCTGCCCCCAATAAAGGTAGCTCCGCTGCGCAGAGCAATCGCAAGCAATATGTCGCTTTCATGGGCTACATCCCCGAGCGTTACATTCACATATGCCGTCGATGTCACTTCGATGAAGGAGCTCAGGGCGAAGCTCAAGGAGCCGATGAATGCCATAGGGATCAAGCTTACATACAATCATATCCTCATGAAGATCGTAGCAACGGTACTTACGGAATTTCCCGATATAAACGCAAGCTTCAGCGACAATATGCTGACTCGCCACAGACACGTAAATATGGGGCTTGCGGTCGCAAAGGACGACGGTCTCATCGTTCCAAATGTAAAGAAAGCCGATCTGAAGTCTCTGGTTGACATAGCAAGAGAGACCGAAGCCCTTATAGAGGCCGCCCGTTCAGGCAGCGTTTCAATGGAGGATATAAGCGGAGGTACGTTTACGATCACTTCGCTTGGTGCTTTCGGCGTCCGCAGTTTCTCCCCGATCATAAATCAGCCGGAGCTTGCCATTCTCGGCGTCGGTAATATCGAAGACACGCCGGTGGTTATTGACGGTCAGATCGTCATACGCCCGATGATGAACCTCTGCCTCACGGCGGACCATCGCGTTATTGACGGGGTTCAGGCGTGCAGATTCATGCAGAGAATCGTGCAGATCCTTGAAAACCCATACTTGCTGCTGGCTCAATAACAGGAACAGTCAAAGGAGATTTTGCTTTATGGCAGTTGAAGTTACAATGCCTAAGCTGGGCTTGACGATGACGGAAGGCACAGTTGAGCGCTGGCACAAAAAAGAGGGCGACATCGTAGACGAAGGCGAGACCATAGTTGAGATCGCAACAGATAAGCTTACAAACGAGATCCAGGCAGAGTACGGCGGCGTTCTGCTGAAGATAGTTGCAGAAGAGGGGACAGAGGTCCCTGTTAAAGGCGTGCTTGCCTATATAGGAGAAGCCGGAGAGACTGTTGAAAGCGGCGAAGGAGCTGCCGCACCGAAAAGCGACGCAGAGAATGCTCCGGCAGACAGCGTGCTGGTCATTGGCGGCGGTCCGGGAGGCTATGTCGCCGCAATTCGCGCAGCCCAGCTTGGAGCAAAAACGACGCTGATTGAAAAATCAGCCCTTGGAGGCACCTGCCTCAACGTGGGATGTATGCCTACCAAAGCGCTGCTGCACAGCGCGCAGGTGTATGAGCTTGCTACGAAATCCGAAAGCTGCGGTATCATAGGAGAGTCGGTTTTGGTGGACTGGAAAAAAGTTCAGGCAAATCGCGCTTCCGTGACCGAAAAGCTGACAAATGGAGTAAAGGCTCTTGTAAAAGTCAATAAGATAAAGCTCGTTGACGGCCAAGCGGTGTTTACCGGCCCTAAGAGCGTTAGAGTCGGCGACAGTGAGTACACTGCCGATAAGGTTATAATCGCGTCCGGCTCACATCCGATAATACCCGATATTCCCGGCGTGAGCTCCTCAAAAGCGTGCATAGATTCGACCGGCGCGCTGACACTTGACCATGTTCCTGAAAGCATGGTCATAATAGGAGGCGGAGTTATCGGTCTGGAACTTGGCAGCGTATACAACTCCTTCGGAACCGAGGTTACGGTCATAGAAGCCATGCCGAAGCTGCTTCCGCTTATGGACGCAGAGCTTACCGCAATAGTCAGGGCTCAGCTTGAAGGCAAGGGCATCAAGATACTCACAGACAGCCGCGTTCTGTCGGTGAGCGACGGAGGAAAGGGAGCGCTTGTCGAAGCCGAAACTCCGGAGGGAAATAAAACTTACGAGGCGGAAAAGGTGCTTTTATGCGTAGGCAGAGCGCCCAATACCGACGGCTTGGGTCTGGACCAGGCCGGTATAGAGAAAAAAGACGGCTGTATAAAGATAAACGAATATCTTGAAACGAGCGTGCCCGGTGTATATGCCGTCGGAGACTGCACCGGCAAAATGATGCTTGCTCATGCAGCAATGATGATGGGTGAAGCTGCCGCAGAAAACGCAATGGGAGGCAGCGTCCGCTTCGATCCCGATACCGTTCCGGCCTGCGCATTCGTTGGACCTGAATTTGCCGGCGTCGGATTAACTGAAGAAGCGGCAAGCTCAAAAGGTATAAAAGTAAAGGTCGGCCGTTTCCCGATGTCCGCCAACGGCAGGAGCCTTGTTATGGGATACACCGACGGCATGATAAAGGTAGTAGCCGACGCCGAATACGGAGAGATACTGGGCGTTCATATTCTTGCAGCCAATGCAGCCGATATAATTGAGGAGGCTGCGCTGGCGATTAAGCTTGAGTGTACGCTCGATGAGCTTACTGAAACTGTTCATTGCCATCCGACCGTGTCCGAGGCGCTGCGCGAAGCATCGCTTGCGGCAGATAAAAAAGCTGTACATACTGTTAACCGTTAATGTAAAATGTACTATATTGAGACAAAAAGTACGGATCCGTACTACAATCTTGCTTTCGAGGAATATGTGTTTTCCGGCATCGGCAGGGAAAACGATTGCTTCATGCTTTGGCAGAACGCCAATACAATAGTGGTCGGAAGATTTCAGAACACTGTGGAGGAGATCAATATACCGTACGTCCGTGAGCATGATATAAAGGTAGCTCGCAGGCTCTCCGGCGGAGGAGCGGTGTATCACGACCTGGGCAATCTGAACTTCACTTTCGTGGCGAGCGCCGCCGAACACAGGGATTTTGACTTCAAGGTTTTTGCCGAGCCAATGATCCGTGTTCTCCGCTCTCTTGGTATCAAGGCTGAGTTTACCGGCAGAAACGATATAATGATAGACGGGAAAAAATTCTCTGGCAACTCACAGTATATGCGCGGCGGAAGACTTCTGCATCATGGAACGCTTATGCTTTCATCGGATACGGAAACTGTCTCAAAGGCGCTGAAGGTCTCCGAGGATAAATTCATTTCAAAGAGCGCAAAATCTGTCCGAAGCCATGTTACAAGTATAGCAGAGCATTTGGACAGACCTGTCGGAATGGCTGAATTCAAACGGCTAATTCTCGAAAAAATATCTGAGACGTCAAAGCTTGAGCCGGTTGAGTTTTCGGAGAATGAACTTGCTGAGATTAAAAAGCTAAGAGACGATAAATACGCCACGTGGGAGTGGAATTTTGGAAACAGCCCACATTATTCCGAGAACAAAAAACACCGCATTGAGGGCGTCGGAAGCATAAGCCTATCTATGGAGATTTCAAAGGGCGTTATTGAAAAGATCGCCTTTTCCGGAGATTTTTTCGGAAACGGAGATATGTCTGAGCTTACCCGAAAGCTCTGCGGCAGCAGTCTTGAGCCGGAAGAGCTCAAAAGGACTCTATCCGGAATAGATCTGGAGCATTACTTCGCGGGTATAGATCTGGATGACTTCATGCAGCTTTTGCTTCAATAGCATTCAGCGGAACTAATATATGAAAAGAGGGCGTTTTATGATTGGAATGGATTTCACCGGTAAGACCGTATTGATAACCGGAGGCAGCGGCGGGATAGGGACCCCCGTTGTCGAAGGCGTTCTCAGCGGCGGCGGCAGCGTTGTTCTTACGGCGCGGCGCAGTATTGAGGAGTTTACAGCGCCGCTCAAAGCCAAGTACGGTGCGGATAAGGTCAAAACAGTCGAGGTTGATATGGCCGACCCTGAGGCGATCCGCGCCGCTTATGCCAAGGTGACGGAAGAAGCCGGTCGCGTGGATGTGCTTATAAATATCGCAGGAGTAATAAGCACAGCGCCCTTCGGCGAGCTCAGCCAGGAGGAATGGGACAGAACTATAGCCGTAAACCTGACGGCTCTCTATGCAGGCTGCCAGACGATATTCAATCACATGAAGCAGACAGGCGGCGGACGCATAGTTAACGTGTCATCTGTTGCGGGGAAAATAGGCGGCGGACTGCTGGGAACTGCTGCATATGCCGCTTCCAAGGCAGGTGTGAATGCCCTTACAAAGGCAATAGCCAAGGAGGGCGGGAAATACAATATAAGCTGCAATGCCGTTTGTCCCAGCCTGACCTACACAAAAATGACAGGCGGTATGAGCGAAGAAAAAACATCAAAGATAATAAGCTCGATCCCGCTGCACAGAGGCGCAGATCCCAGAGAGATCGCAAATGTCATCCTGTTTTATGCGTCTGACCTTGCAAGCTTCTGCACGGGTGAAATAAGCGATGCTGACGGCGGCATAGTCCTTGACGGCTGAGGGAAAACCGGGCGCATTTGAAAAGAACGGCATACTTTGCGCCGGAAGAGTGAACTGACTGACTCACGGAGCGAGATATTAAGGGATTACAGGCGCCGTGAGATCGGATAGAGGAGCATCTCATGCGGGAGCTTGATATGATGGCGTACAGAGTGCAAAAAATGACCTCTGATAAAGTGCCAGAGCTTATGCACACATAATTTCGGAACTGAACTTGCGATGTAAGTTTAGAAATACAATAAATTAAAAAAAGAAAGGAAAGAAAAATGAAAAAACGCAGAGTAATCGCACTTCTGCTGGTCGCGGTCATGCTTATGGTCTGCATGGCAGGTTGTACCACGGAAGATAAGGAAAGCGGCAGCAACTCAGGTAGTGCCGAGATCGTAATCCCTGAAGACTTCACGCTGACAGCCTTGGACGAGCTGACAGTCGATACCTCCAAGGATAATGACAGGGATCCCTATGATATCGGAGTTATGTTTGTTGACATGGCAAACGAATACTATGTCACTACCGCGGAAGGCTGCGAGGCGCGCAGCAAGGAACGCAACTGCAATTACACGGTAACCTCCTCCAACAACAACTCCAGCGAAGATATCCGTCTTATTGAAAACTATATTAACTCAGGCGTTGACGCGGTCATCGCATGCTACTACAGCACCGAGGCGACCGAGGACATCAGCAAGGCCTGCATGGAAGCAGGTATTCCCCTTGTGCTTTACTGCTTCGGAAATAAGTATCATACTTCCGAGATAGTTTCCGACAACTATAAAGAGGGAGAAATGATTGCCGAGATGGCGGCTGACTATGTCAAAGAGAATCTTGCTGACAAGGAGGAAGTCAAAGTCGCATTCGGAACAATATCCTCCGTTGAAGCAATGGCGACCCGCTGCGACGGAATGGTCACCAAGTTCATGGAACTTGTTCCCAACGCAGTTGACGTAGGCATCACCGAGGACCTTAACAGCACTGCAAAGGCCTATGACTGGGCGGAGAAAGTCCTGCTTACTGAGCCTGATGTTGATCTGTTCGTGTGCTTCTGCGACGCGATAGCAATAGGCGCTGCCGAAGCGCTTAAGGACGCAGGCTATACCGGCGATAAGGCGTCCGTATTCGGTATGGACGGAAGCGCAAGCGCAGTTACCTGCATCGCTGAGGAAAACGGCGTATTCAAGGCGACCATCGGCTATGACCTCTATGCCGCCGGTCAGTCTCTTGTCGATATTGCAATAGCATGCCTCGACGGACAGGACGTTGCATATGCTTACGAGTATCCCGCGCCCTATATCATCGACGCGAGCAATGTAAAGGACTATATGTAAATAACCGAGCTGAACAGAAGAAACTGCAAAGTGGCCGCCTCTTAAAACGGCGGTCATTTTGCCAATAATCAGGAACAGCGGAAAAAGCGTTTCTTTTTTTGAAGAGGCTATTATGGAGAGTATTATTGAATTAAAAAACATAACCAAGACCTATCCCGGAGTTGTAGCTCTGGATAATGTCAGTCTAAGCTTCAGACCGGGAGAGATTCATGCGATATGCGGAGAAAACGGCGCCGGAAAATCTACGCTTATAAAGGTCATGGCCGGAGCGGCAGCTCCGGAGAAGGGCCAGATCTTTGTCGCAGGCGAGGAAGTAACTCACATGGACCCTTCACTCTCAAGAAAGCTCGGAATTGAAGTTATATATCAGGAGCTTGTTCTTGCTCCGCATGTGTCGGTCGCAGAGAATATTTATATGGGCGTAAATCTGGGCGGAAGCAGACTTGTCGACTGGAAAACGATGAACAGCAAGGCTCAGGCTATACTCGACAGTATGGGAATCACCTCTTTTAAAGCTACCGATCTGGTTGAAGATCTGAAAACCGCAAACAGGCAGCTTGTAGCTATTGCAAAGGCGCTTTCGATGAATGTAAGAGTCCTTATCATGGATGAGCCTACCGCTCCATTGGGGGAGCACGAAGTGGAAACGCTGCTGAAAATGGTAAAAGATCTTAAGGAAAAAGGCGTCACCGTCGTTTACGTTTCACATCGCATGGACGAGGTGTTCAAGATATCAGACAGAGTGTCGGTTTTCAGAAACGGTCAGTGGATAAAGACCATGAACACCAAAGACACTGACAAAAACGAGCTCATCGCCCTGATGGTGGGCAGAGAGCTGGGCGCAGCATACCCTGAGCGCAAGGCGGAAATCGGAGACGTCGTACTTGAAGCTAAAAACATCACAGGCAACGGCTTCAGAAATGTATCGTTTTCGGTGCGCGCCGGAGAGATACTCGGCGTCGGCGGACTTGTAGGCGCCGGACGAACAGAGCTTGTTAGCACTATATTCGGAGCGCAGAAACTGGAGAGCGGTGAGATATTCGTAAAAGGCAAAAAAGCCGAGATAAACTCTCCGGCACAGGCTATAAAATACGGGATCGGTCTTGTTCCCGAGGACAGGAAGCTGCACGGCCTGATGCTTGAAAAGGACGTAGGCTTCAATATTTCCATATGTATTTTGGAGAGAATAAGCAAATATTTCGTCGTAGATCAAAAAAGTGAAGAAGAAAAACAGCAGGAAATGGTAAACAGACTTCGAATAAAGCTTCCGCATATCGGTGTCCTTGCAAAGACGCTGTCCGGCGGCAACCAGCAGAAGGTCGTCCTTGCAAAATGGCTGCTTGCCGATGCAAACGTTCTGATTTTTGACGAACCCACGCGCGGTATTGACGTCGGTGCAAAGCAAGAGATATATCAGCTTATGAATGAGCTCACGGAAAAAGGAATGGCGATCATAATGGTATCCTCCGACATGGAGGAACTCATGGGAGTGCCTGACAGGATGATTGTTCTTCATGAGGGAAACTGCACGGGCGAGCTCCGGAGAGAAGAATTTTCGCAGGTAGAGATTCTAAAGCTGGCTTCGGGAATATAGGAGAGTAAACTATGAAGGAAAAATCCGTCAAAGATATTATAAAAAACTACCGAATGGTATTTATACTGATCTTGCTGATCGCTCTTTTCGGCATGATAAGCCCCAACTTTTTAAAAGTCAATTCCATTATGACAATACTCAGCCAGGTGTCCATGATCGCAATTGCCGGTATCGGCGGCGGACTGGTCATCATAGCCGGAGGCATTGACATCAGCTGCGGCTCTGTGATGTCGTTCTCAACCATAGTCGCCGCGTATATGATGGTCAATATGAATGTTAACTCATGGGTCTCAGCACTTGTAGCCCTGCTTGCGGCAACTATCATCGGCTATATTTCAGGCCTGCTTATAACAAAAACAAAGATACCGCCTATGATCTGCGGTCTCGGTATGATGACGGCAGTCAAGGGCGCGGGCTATCTGATCTGCGGCGGCGTATCTATATACGGAGTTCCTGACAGCTTCAAGATGCTGTCTAAGGGAGAGCTTTTCGGAATAATCCCGCTGCCTGTTATAATAATGATCGTACTGTATATCCTGGCTGCATGGTTTATGAAGCGAACATATTTCGGCAGGCATTTCTACGCTGTCGGCAGCAATATAGAAGCGGCAAAGCTCTCCGGCATAAAAACCGAGAAGATACAGCATGCGTCGTATGTAATAGCTGGCTTTATGGCGGGACTGGCCGGACTTATAATGTGCGCCCGAGTTGGACAGGGCAACGCAAATTCCTATGCCGGCTTTGAGATGGACGTTATCACTGCCGTAATAATCGGAGGCATAAGCTTTTCGGGGGGCTCGGGCAAAATAACCTCAGCACTGCTGGGCGCTCTGATAATGGGCGTTTTAAAGAACGGTCTTGTTATGGCAGGCGTAAGTGATTACTGGCAGCAGGTGGTCAGCGGAGTCGTACTCATAACCGTTGTCGCATACGACTCTTACCAGAACTACAGGCTGAAAAATGCAAGCAAGTAGGAAAAAGGAGAAAAAATGTATACTTATCCAAATTCCGTTCAGGTAAATGAAGACTGGTTCACTACGTCAGACGGGGTGCGTCTGCATATTGTGCATAAGGGCTCCGGCAAGCCGCTGCTCATCATGCCCGGCTGGAGCGGCAGCGCGAAGGAGTATTGCCTTAATATTGATGAACTGAGCAAGCATTTTCATGTTTACATCCTCGAGCACAGGGGACACGGCGAGTCGGACAGGCCGGAGTACGGTCAGCGGCTTTCACGTCTGGCAAAGGATGCAAATGAGTTTTTCAACTCTCTGGGCGTGGAGAAAGCATATTGGCTCGGCCATTCGATGGGCTGCAGCGTTCTGTGGTGCTATATAGACCTTTTCGGACAGGCAGATTTTGAAAAGCTAATTCTGGTGGACGAAGCACCGTTTTTGTGGGCAAATCCCGAGGATACCGAGGAGACCGTCCGGTTGTACGGCGGCCAGAGAATAGATCTATGGCAGCTATGCAATTCATTTAAAAACGGCTGGGATGAGGGAATGAACGCCTTCAACCGCTACTTCAGGCTTGAGCTTTTCCCCGAAAGCCCCGATAAACAGTATATATATGATCAGGTGGCTCAGGAGCAGGCGATAGACTTTTTGCCGAAGCTGATGCGTGATCATATTAATCAGGACTGGCGCGATGTGATCCCGCGTATCAAAGTGCCGACTCTGCTTATGAGCGGAGATGTCAGCCATGCCACTACTGAGGAATGCTGCAAATGGATGGTCAGCGTGATAGCAGACTGCAAATGGAGCCGCTTTCCGGGAGTCGGTACAGGCTCTCACCATATGATGATGAATTCTCCTGAAAAGTTCAATAAGGACATTATTGACTTTTTGTCGATAAAGCCATAGGTCTGAGTAAGCCTATATAAGCCTCCGTATACACAGTTTCGACGGTCAGGAGAGGGTTCGCTCTCGCGCCGGAATCGGCTTTGAAGCTGTGCCGATGCTGACAACTGCCATTTAAAAAGCACTTGCTTCTGCAAGTGCTTTTTTCAGCGAAATACGCCTACGGTGTGTGAAATCTCTGCGGCGGTGGGGCGATTCCATTTCACTTTCTCCGCAAGTTGGTTTTTCACCCGACCATTTATGAGCTTCGAATCATTCTATTAAAAATGTCGATCAATCTTTTACGTTTTCGCCCAAATTCAGTCTGAAATCTTGTGGTTTCAGACTTTTTTCTTTTTGGCGGCTGCCTCAGTATTTGAAAATGCCCGTGAGATACGGCTCATTTGTTTTTCAGGTGCTCGATAATGCTGTGAACGAGAAGAATATCTGCATCTGTCAGTCCTGCGACGCTTACCGTTGATGAAGAATCAACACCGAGAAGATAGTCTGTGGATATCTCAAAGACACCTGCAAGGTCAACAATATACTGCGTTGAGGGAACGGATATCCCCATTTCCCATGCATTTACGCTCGAACGGGTTATCCCAAGCAGCCTTGCAAGCTCTGCCTGCGACAAGCCCTTCTGTTCCCTTAACTTTTTAACTTTTTCGGCAATCATATAATCACCCCGCTGATTGTATGATAAAATAATCTGCTGGATATTACATTATCAAAAAGATATTTATGATTGACAAACATAATGAGTTTTGATATATTTAACCGTGAAGAAAGCTAATTTGGATATATACAGTTGACAATGCAAGTATATTTTGCTATAGTTGGATTATATAACCAAACATCGTCATATTAAACAATTCCGCGGGCTTTTCCGCGCTTTAGTACTGCGGAATTTGTCAAAATGACGTATTTGGCGCTGCATTGCCGATAACGAGTACTGAATTTGCAAATTCATAATCCGCAGTGTCTGGCGCTGCTTCAGCACAGATCATCTGCAATGCTTCTTGAATGGTTCATAAATAATAGTAAGAGCATAAGAAAGGAAAAATCACAATGAAGAAAATCGTTTCCCTTATCCTTTGCGTAGCACTTTGCTTCACCCTGGGTACAGCGGTATTTGCTGAGCCCAGCACAACTCCCGGCACCACAACTCCCGGCACCACAACTCCCGGCACTACTACTCCCGGCACTACCAAGCCTGCTGACAATGGCTTTGCAGATGTCCCCGCCGACTATGTACATTATGATGAGATCATGTACGTCAACGGCGAGGGCTGGATGCTCGGCTTCAGAGACAACACCTTCCGTCCCACAGCCGGCATGACTCGTGCTATGCTCGCAAATGTTGTTTACCGTATGATGAACGGCGATGCAAGCGGGCTTGCGGATGTTAACTTCACAGACGCTGATACCATCCATGCCGACTACATGGACGGCGTTAAGTACTGCGTTGCAAACAAGCTCATGCTCGGATACAGAGACGATACTTTCCGCCCCAATGAGACTCTGACCCGCGCACAGTTTGTCACGGTTCTCTGCCGCATGCTCGACGGCAAAGCCACCTCCGACGACGCAGCAAAGGTATTCAAGGACGCTGATACCATTGCCAAGGACTATATCGATGCAGTCAACTGGGCAGTTGAGAATAAGCTCGTTCAGGGCTACGACGACGGCACCTTCCGTCCCAACGCACCTCTCACCCGCCAGATTTTCTGCGTGCTCCTCTATCGTGTGAACGTGGAGCCCATAACCACTCCCGTAACCAGCCCCGTAACCAGTTCCACGACTGACCCCAGCACCAGCGTCGTTACCACTCCTGTAACCACCCCTGTAACCAGCTCCACGACTGACCCCAGCACCAGCACCGTTACCGAGCCCGTTACCGAGCCGGCTGCCGGCTGAAGCATAAAAGAACTGACCAGTCTTAACCTATTACAATAGTAAAGCTTTGTTAGGGCAGAGGCATTTGCCTCTGCCCTTTTGTGAGTTAGGAAAACACATAGAAACAGGAGAAAGAAATGAAAAAAAGATTTCTGGCAATGCTTTTGGCAGTTGTTATGGTCTTCAGCCTCCTGCCGGCGTCTGCTTTGGCAATAGACTCCGTTTCAAACGGAATCGTTGTATCGAGCAAAAAATACAACGTATCTCCGGGGGTCGTCGAGTATGAGCTCATCACTAATGACTCCGGGCTGACCCATCAGCAGGCCGGCCATGTGATGGAAGTCACGCTCGGCGCGGATACCGAGATCATCACCGGCTATAACGACTATAACATCGAAGCCATCAAATCCGGCACCAACTGGGGTATGAAGGAAACAACGCTTCAGGCCCAGGCTATTGAGACCCGCCGGAAGGTAAACGTCGTGGGCGCTGTGAACGCCTCCTTCTTCAACATGGCAAACGGCCAGCCCATAGGCGCTCTTGTTATGAACGGCGAGGTGATCGCGACCTCCGGCGCGGAATCCACCTTATGGATAGATTCCGAGGGCGCGGCGCATATCTCCGGTTCTGACTTCCGCGTGACCGAGGAAATGGGCGTTAAGGAGGCCGTAGGCGGCAGCTCAATTCTCGTAAGAAACGGCGAGGTCGTCTATCCGGCCAATACTTCCGAGGGAACCAATCCCCGTACGGCAGTCGGCATAAAAGCCGACGGCACCGTGGTGTTCTATGAAGTCGACGGCCGTCAGGCGCCGTACTCGACCGGCATGAATCTTTATGATCTTGCCCTTATGATGAAGGATCTTGGCTGCGTTGATGCCATGAACCTTGACGGCGGCGGCTCCTCGACCTTTGCAACTCAGCGCGAGGGCGAGGATAACGACAACGGCAGAGCGGGTCTCACCCTGAGGAACAGGCCCTCTGACGGCTATGAGCGCACCGTTTCCAGCACCATCATGATCATTTCCAATGCGGCTCAGACCGGCGAGTTTGACCATGCCGTTCTGACCCCCAATTCCGATATCTACACCCCCGGCAGCGAGGTGAAGTTCGCCGCTTCCGGCGTTGACTCGGCGGGCGGCGCGGCTCCTCTTCCCGAGAGCGGACTGAGCTGGTCCGTTCAGAGCGGCAGCGAGCTTGGCTCTATAGACGCCGCCACCGGCGTGTTCACTGCCGCCGAGGGCAAGACCGGCACCGTTACAGTGGCCCTTTCCTATAACGGCGCGGTCGTCGGTACTGCCGAGCTCGAGCTTCAGTGGCCCGACAGGCTGGACTTTACCAATACAAGCATTTCCCTCGACTTCGGGGAGACGAGCGACCTTTCCTTCAACCCCACCTATAAGGGCAGAGCCGTCAACTACAAGGACGGCGACTTCGTGTGGAGTCTTGAGCCCACCAGCTATAAGCATACAGTGCTGGTTGAAAAAAAATATAACGCCAGCGCCCCCGAGGGCACCAGACAGAACCAGTATAACGATAGAAAAGACTTCTATCTGGCCATCACCAACGATATTATCGGCATACCTCAGCTCCTGCGCTGCAATATGTCCGAAAAATATGAGTATTACAGCACCGAATATACAGTGACCGAGGCAACCCTCAGCAACAGCGGAGGCGTTGCGACGATAGAGACACTGATCAAGAATACAAGAGTTCTTGACTATGTATTCTTTACAAACGAGAACGGTGAACTCGTTGAAAATGTTAATGAATATACCGATCCGGCCGATCTGCAGCCGGACCTGAACATGAGCATCCCTCTCGGCAGCTTTGTCGATAATGCTTTCAACGCGGCTGAGGAGACGTCTCTTAAGGGCACTATCACCGTGGCACTTGCTGCCGATAGCGGCATTACGGGTGAAGTGGATGTCATTGTCGGTATGGAGCCCTGCGTCATCATGGACTTTGAGGATCATACCGATCCTTCAACGGGGGCGGTTACTCCCGCGAAGGACTACTGGACACTCCATGTTGGCGGCGCAAATTCGCAGTATGACGCAGGTTCCACCGGACAGCTTACCCTTGAACAGATGAAAGACAACCTCCTCTGGGTCAGAAGCATAGGCGCGGCAGGCTCCATCATCTGGCCGAAGAACGCCGACGGCAGCGAGGTCAACGGCCTTGTAAGCGCTGAGGAGGACAGCAATGTACGTTTCGGCAGCTATGCCTTCAAGCTGGCGTGGGACTTCAGTAATATTAGCCCTTCCACTGTTGCACCCGCAGAGCTGGGCTTCACGACCGCGCTGTATGTTGATGCTGTCCAGCCTACAAAAATAGGTATGTGGGTCTATGTTCCCAAGGAGCTTGAAGGGGATACATCAGTCATAAAGGGCATTCATGTCGGAGGCGCAAGAATTACCGATAACGACGCCTTTGCCATTCGAAAGCTCGAAGCGGACGGATCCGTGAGCTATAACCCCGGCCACAATATTACCGGAACTACTACTTACACCACCTATTACAGATACGATGAAAACGGCAACCAGCTTCCCAGCACTCTCGGCGACCTTGCGGGTGAAGGCTGGGTCTGGGTGGAGTCCGATATCTCCTCCCTGCAATTCCCTCTGGGCATCCAGCGCGGTTACACAGTTCGTGTAGTCTCCGCCCAGAACTGCACCAAGGGCGCAGGCTATATCCTTATTGATAATCTCCAGCTGATCTACGGCACAAATACTAACGACACGCTCAACCCCGTGATCGACTCAGTCGCAGAGCGCAGCACAAACCAGACCATGACCGCAGAGAGCGTGGAGTTCTCAAGCGGCGATCTGACATTTGAGGCCGTTTACAATGACCGGACGACCTCCAGCGGTCAGGCAAAGTACAACACCGGCATCGACCTCAACGGAGTCAAAGTCTATATTGACGGCATTGATATGACCGACAAGGCCGAAGTCAACGAGGGCTCCCTGTATCTGCCTGTCACTGCGCTTAAGAACGGTCCCCATACCTTCATGATTCAGATAAAGGATAACTATGGTAATGTGACCACCGGCAGCTATCACTTTACCGTTAACGATGAAAACGGGGAAAACTCCGCCGTGAGCATCGTCCCCGCCGATGCGGCGGCCAGCCCCGTGATCGGACAGAAATATGCGCTCAATGTAGTGAATAACGGACTTCTCAGCATTGAGAATGTCAGGATATCTCTTGAAATCTCCCCCACCTACGCGGAGGCATTCAGCGTAAGCTTTGCCGAGGGATACGAGGGCAGCGCAGTATATGACAAGGCTTCCGGCTGCATTATCATTAATGCCAGCGCCAAGGAAGGTGCGGAGATAAAGGACAGCGTTATTGCTACTGTTACTTTTGATATCCCCGAGGACGCGGCCAATGGCTCCCGGTTCAAGTATGCGATAGCCAGCGGCGTTTATACCGATGCAAACGAAACCGCAAGCTTTGCGGAGTCGGAAAAGTCCATAGCCATCACCGCCGCATATAACATTGAGAACACTCCCGTCACCGCCGGCTTCCCCTGCACCTTTACCGTTACGGATAATGACGCAAATGAAGTTGAGGGAATAACAATCTACAGCGGCGAGAACGCGCTGGGCGTGACCGACGAAAATGGCGCTCTGAGCTATACATATGCCGCCGGAGAGTCCGGAAGAAAGACTGTATATGCGAAGAACGACGAGGGCCGTTCATGGAATATCGGATTTGCGGTAAATGTTCCGGTTACCGATAATGACGGCGCACCCTACGGCGTTCAGAACAACGCGATTGCAAATGCCGATACCAAGCAGAGCATCACTTGGCTTTCCGCGATAGGAGGAAAAGCCGAGGCGGATTCCATAGTCCGGCTGTCACTGAAGTCCGACATGACTGATGCGGATACAATTAAAGGCAGCAACAGCTTCAGGACCTTTGACAGAGATACCGAGGGCTCTGCGGCCCGACTGAACAAGGTCGTGCTGACCGAGCTCAGCCCTGCCACTACCTACTATTACCAGGTGGGCGACGGAGAAAAGTGGTCTGAAACACTCAGCTTTACCACCGATTCCGGCGACAGCAAGGCTGCGACAAACTTCTTCGTGTTCGCAGATATCCAGAGCAGCAATACCGCAAATCTCAATGCGGCCATCCAGAACATCACCGGCAGCGAGCTTGCATATTCCTTCGGCGTACAGACCGGCGACGCGATTGACAATGTTCAGGAGTACGGAACCTACTGGCGTCCGTATCTGACAGAGATGAACGGCAAGACTCTTTCCGGTATCAACATGATCCACGTCATGGGCAACCATGAGTATTACAGCGACTCCAACGGCGAGGTCTGCGGCGATATCTTCGACCTCCCCGAGTCTGCTCAGGGCAGCTACTATTCCCTTGAGTACGGCAATGTATACGTCGGCGTTATAAATAACGGCGGCAGCATCACCGCCGCTGTTGAGGAGATGAAGGCCGACGCTGCAAAAACCGACTGCACATGGAAGGCGGTCGTCCTGCATGAGCCGGTATACGGCACCGAGAGCACCATGGCGGACGAGACCCGCGCGGTCGTCACCAAGGCCATGGAGGACGCCGGCATCGACGTCGTGTTCTCCGGCGACGACCATGCCTACGCGCGCACCTTCCCCATGCTGGGCGACAAGGTTAGCGAGGACGAGAGCGAAGGCGTTGTATACTACATCGCCGGCGACCTCAGTGCAAAGGACAACGAGTATCATGCTCAGGATTACTTCGCAAAGGCGATCCCGCACGCGGAGTACGGCGGAATGTATCTGTCCGTTCAGGCTGATGCCGACAAGATGCTCATAAATGCGTACAAGTATGACGGGACTCTGCTCGACAGCTATGCCATAGAGAAGACCGACTGCGAGAAAGGCGAGCACAGCTTTACCGCCGACAGCGAGTACAACATGGAAAACCAGACCCTCACCTGCACCGTCTGCGGCGAGGAATGCAGCGCGGAAACGACCGGAATGAGCGGTATGTTCAAGGTCAAGGGCAGCTCCGAGGATAAGGTCATCCTTGCCGAAGGGCTTGTAAAGACCGGCTGGTTCCAGTGGGGCGAGGAGACTGTTCACGCCGGTGACGACGGTATACTTCATAAGACCGTTTCCGGCAACACCGCTACCTGCACCGAAAACGGACACTATTTCGCAAAATGCGAGACCTGCGGAGCAAGCTACACAGGCGCGGCCACATGGAGCACGGGACACGACTGGGATGAAAACCATGTCTGCAAGACCTGCGGCACCGTGGGCGTCGACATCAATAACGCTGTAGCAAAATACGGCAAGTATTACACCTACACGGGCGGCGCGATCTATCCCTCCGTGACGCTCACCTATGACGGAAGGACACTCAGCGTAAGCAGCGACCGTACAGGCAAGGATGCTTATAAGTCCTACAGCAACAACGTGAATGTAGGCACCGGCACAGTGAGCTTTGAGGGACGCGGCGATTTCTACGGAACGCTTACGCTCGAATTCCAGATCCTGCCTGCAAACGTGGCCGGGCTCAAGGCAGAAAAGATTTTGCCCAACAGCGTTAAAATGAGCTGGGACGAGGCCGCCGGTGCGCAGGAATATATCCTCCAGAAGTACAACCCCGACACTGAAAAGTGGAATGTTGTGAAGATCACCGGCGATACGGAATACACCGTTACCGGCCTTAAGGAGGGAAGCTACAGCTTCCGCGTGTATTGCCGCGCAGAGGCAAACGGCAAGGACTATTACTGCCCCCGCTACTCATCCACGGTCACAGTGAACTTCAAAGCGGCCGCGGCCGACAATATAAGCTGCACGGTGCTTGACGGCAGGACCGTTGCGCTTACCGAGACCGATGAAGGATACTTCCTGCTGCTGCCCGCCGGTACCGATATGAGCAAGCTCGTTATAAATGCCGACACTGTCGGCGGCGAGCTCAGCATAAAGGGCGATCGCGGCAGCGCAAAGCCCGGCAGCAGCTTCGATATCGAGGCAGTCGCCTCCGCGGCCAACGGCGCTTACACCGTCACCCTGACCGACGGCGAGCTCAGCCAGAAAATCACGATCCGCAAAGCCTCCGTCGCTTCCATGTTCATCACAAGTGATGACGCTGTGAACAAAGGACGCGAATATGTTGACGAAAGCAAGGATAACTCCGCAACCGGCAAGATGCTCCTTGTCGGAACGGACGGCAGCGTAATTTATGACGGCAGCCTTACACAGCTCAAGGCGCGCGGAAACAGCTCCTTCACCTATGCGCCCAAGAAATCCTATCAGATCAAGCTCGACCCCAAGAACGACCTGCTCGGAAACGGGGAGAAGGTCAAGACATGGGTGCTGCTGGCAAACTATAACGACCCGACCATGCTGCACGATAAGTTCTTCAAGGATCTGGCGGCCGACCTCGGTATGTACTCGGCCGACTGCGACTGGGTCGATCTCTACTACGACGGAGAGTATCGCGGCACATATCTGCTCAGCGAGAAAAACTCTATAGATAAAAACAGCGTTGATATCACCGACCTCGAGAGCGAATATGAAAAAGTCAACGAGGGCTACGGCAGCAACGCAGAGGTTAAGACCGCTGAAAACGCATACGGCGGGACCTATTATTACACCAACGGTTTGACCGATCCCGAGAACATCACGGGCGGCTATCTGTTGGAGGTCAACGGCAACGACAGAGGCGTTGACGAAGCAAGCGGCTTCAGCACTGTCAAGGGCTATGACGTCAACGTTAAGAGCCCCGAGTGGGCAAGCCAGGCCGCTATGAAGTACATCAGCGAGTACTATCAGGAGTTCGAGGACGCGGTGTACGCAAAGGATGCCGACGGCAACTACACCGGGTATAACGAAGCCACCGGCAAGTATTACTACGATTACTGCGACCTTGACTCCCTCGTAAAAATGTATCTCATCCAGGAGCTCTCCGCGAGCACCGACGCTTTCTATGCGTCCCTGTTCTTCTATAAGGACGCCGACGGCAAGCTCTGCGCAGGCCCCGTGTGGGACATGGATCTAAGCCTCGGCTCGGCCTGGGATATGAAGGTTGCGGCAAACAACAGCTTTGTCGACCGCCGCTATCTCGCGGAAGCGCTTATAAATATCCCCAGCTTCCAGAAGGCAGTCAAGGAGTACTTCGGCAGCCAGTTCAAGACGACGGTTGAGGGCTATATAAACACCGGAATAGTCGCATATGCAGACAGTCTCAGCGGCAGTGCCGCGATGAACTTCACGGTATGGCCCTATGTCAACATTGCCGACCCGTCCTCCGCGAAGCATGTTTACAGCAATATGGACTATGCGACCGCTGTTTCCGATTGCAAAGTATGGCTCACCAACCGGATAGCTTATATGGGCAACAGGATCAACGCATGGGGCGCTGTCAAGTCTGTATTCCCAGACGTGAGCACGGACAGCGTTTATTACGACTCGATAGTCTGGGCGGTGGACAATGGCATCATCAGCGGCTATGAAGACGGCAGCTTCAAACCCAACGCATCCGCCACCCGCGCACAGGTCGTGACCATGCTCTGGAGGGCCGCTGGCTGCCCCGAGCCTGCCGCCGAGACCAATCCCTTCAGCGACGTATCCGACACCGGAAGCTGCGCACCGTATTACAAAGCCATCCTTTGGGCAAATGAAAACGGCATAGCCCTTGGCTACGCAGACGGCAGCTTCAGGCCCCACCAGACCTGCACCCGCGCACAGGTTGTGACCTTTCTCTGGCGCTTTGCAGAGGAGCCCGAATGCACGGCGGAAAACAGCTTCGGCGACGTATCCGACACCGGAAGCTGCGCACCGTATTATAAAGCCATCCTTTGGGCAAATGAAAACGGCATAGCCCTCGGCTACGGCGACGGCAGCTTCAAGCCCAATCAGACCTGCACCCGCGCTCAGATAGTAACCTTCATTGCAAGGTACCTTCAGGGCGAATAAGAATAATAGCAAAAAATCTGCATGGTGTTTTCACACCATGCAGATTTTTCTTTTTTATTCAGTACAGCTCCGCCAGCTTTGACAGGGATTTTGACATATCAATAGCCTTGTCGCTGACAAGGATGGGCTTATTGTTCCTGACCACATAATCCAGCACCTCGGCGGTGAGCGTCATCATGCGCTCAAGCTCGTGCTTTATGTAGTGCATCTGCGTGCAGTGCGGCGAGCGGTCGACGCTAACAAAAACAAGCTTTTGTATCTGTCCGGTGCTCAGCATCGCGCCGAGCTTTGTGACGGCCATGTTAATGTGCGTTTCCTCAAGGCACAGCGAGTATACCTCGTCCAGCCCCTCTGTCACCGTTCTGAAGCCCTCCGGCTGCACGCTTTCAAGGCAGGCTCCGGCGACTGCGATGCTGCCGCGGACGTCATAGATGTTCGTTGTCATAAGATTTTTCATTTTTATCCCTCAGTCGCCGCGAGAAAACAGTCCTGTGTTTCAATCTCGGAGTAGAGGATGACCTGCTCTGCGGAGAAGTCATAGACCTTTATGACGCCGCACATGGGGTCATCGGGCTTTGCGTTCATGAGCTCGGGGTAGACGTTTTTGTAATTATCGAACATATCCTCGGCAAAGCTGCAGCCCTCCTCACCCTGATATACCGCCGCATAAAAGGTGCCGGCTTCAACAAGGTCCTGGAAGAAGTGGCTGCCGTAGCTAAGCTCGGGCCGCAGCCCGTGGGAGTTGTAGGCAAGCTCGCATATGCAGTCAAAGTGGGATATCTCCATGAAATTCACCGGAACGCCGAGACTGGGCGTAGTCGTGCCCCAGCGCCCGGGACCCATCAGTATCGTGCTCTTGCCGCGCAGGAGAAGATTGAGCTGTCCGATCTTGCGTGCCACAAGGTACTTCTGCTGCTCGGTAAGCGAGAGGTACGGCTCTACCTTCACAAACACACCGTATTTGATCGGCAGGCACACATTGCCGCCCATGAAATTGCCCTTTATACGGAAGAAGGTATTGTTCACCTTGGGCATCACTCCCGCTTTGCCTATGCCGCGGGTCTGAAGCGGCCTGCACTGAAGGAGGTTCACGCGGAACTGGCCCGTCTGCGTAAAGTTGCAGGCAAATTCGATATCAACGGGGTAGTCGTACTTGCTGCTCAGCAGAGCCATGACCCTGGTCATGGTATCGGTAAAAGCGGTGTTTTTAATGAGCTTTCGGAAATTCAGGATGTCCGGAACAGGCTCGCCGTAAAGGCCAAGCTCGCGGTAGCGCGCGGCCGTGGGCATATCCGGCTCCATGAAAAGGCTCGGGTCGGTCTTGAGTTCCTTTTTGTCTATGCTGTCGACGTTTATGGTGACGAAGTTGTTTGTCTCAAGATCAATGACGTCCATCTTGTGCTGCGAATACTTGTACTCGTCGCCGTAGGCCACCATGGGCGGAGCGGCCGGAGCGTCCATGCTCAGCAGCCTCGCGTAGTCATCGGCCTCCCGGTCTACCGCGCGGGTGCCCATGCCGAACACAAGGCGGAGCATGCCCTTGTTATTGAGGTCTTTCACCGCGCTGCTTATGTACAGGTTTTTCGAATGCCCCACGCCCGCGATGTGCGGGTAGTAATACTTGCCGTGACAGTCGCCGCACACGCGCATGACGAGAAGCGCCATCTGCTCGTCGCGGTCGAGAAGATTGCGGTCGGCGCGGTACTTTATGGCGTCGTAGTTCACGGTACTGGCGTAAACCGTGCGCACAGCCTCCTCAAACACCCTGTAGCGTTCCTCAAGACTGCCCTGGTTGGGGCAGAACACGCTTTCGTATTTGCCCGCAAAAGCGTTGCCGAAGCCGTCCTCGAGCAGGGAGCTTGAGCGAACGATGATAGGAGACTGCCCGAAGTATTCAAGCATGGAAAGAAACTGCTCAGTTATCCCCGGCATGAATATGCCGTTCAAAAGTTTTTCGCGTATATTCGGGGCACATTCAAAGTAGTCCTCGGCATCTATCATGCGCGTGCGCTGCGACCAGACTCCGTTCTGAACGGCGTAGGTGTAGAAAACATCCGCGCCGATGAAGTAGGAGTCGTGCGGCTCCATGTGCTCGCGGTAAAGCTCAGGAGCCTCGTCGCGGATGATGTTTCGTGCAAGTAGCATACCGGCGGCCTTGCCGCCGATGCAGCCGGTGCCGATCTCGCGGTTTTTGATATCCATGAGGTCGCGGGTGCTGAAATACTTGCGGCAGAGCTCGAGACGGGTGGGCTCATTGCCCAGCAGACAGCGCAGGATGTTGTCCTTCAGGCGTTTGCCGGCCTCGTCGTCGGGCTCGCTGCCGTCGCGGGGAACGGAGTCGAACATACTGTCCCAGCAGTCGCGCCGCTCTCCGGTCTGGGTGAATTTTTCAAATATGGCGTAGTTATCTGCGCTTGAGGTAACGGTCTGGCATGAGTTGCCGCTTATCCTCAGCGGGAAGTACATATTCTTTGTGTGCCTGCCGTCGACCTTGACCGGCTGGATATATGTGCATCTGTCGTGGGTGCGTATATTGATAAGCAGGGGAGTGGCTCTGCGGATGCGGGACACAGTCTCGTAGGTGTGGCTGCGGTAGTTGATGGGCTGATATGCGATAGCGCCCTGCTCATGCAAAAAGGGGTTTATAAGCAGGAAAAAGTTTGAGATCATAAGGTCGGAAAACCAGTATTTCTGAAGCTCGGAGAGGCAGTCGAAAACGAAAAAGACGTTTTTCCCCTCGCCGCTTATTATGCGGTACACCTGCACGGCAAAGGTCTCGAAGCCTACTCGCGGGTCAAGGGTGTACTGCTTTACGTTTGCGCCCGCGGCAGTGAGCGCCTCTGTATCCATGATCTCGTCATGGTCGCCGAAGCGTATGTATACGAATCTTCTGCCAGAACGCGCAAGCTTTGTTACAAGCTTTGTGGCCGCAAACATATAGTCTCCGATATGGTCTATCTGCCATACCACAGTGTCACCCGGGCGCAGAAAATCAATCGCCTCGTCTAACCCGTCTATTCCTGTGCTGACCCGTACCTGCTCATCCATGTCCCATTCTCCTTTACAGTAATAGAATCTTAAAGCAGATTATATCATCTATGTCACAAAAAAGCTACAGAATCAAGCTGTTTTTTAAATCACATGGCAGGCGGGCGAAATCAATTCCTATTAATGCGCTTGGAATTATAAACAAAAAAATAAGTTAGACATACCTAACTGATTGTGCATAGCTCCAAAATCGTGCTGTGCCGCTTGACTTGGATGGAAAAGATGGTATTATAGCAATGAAGTTAGATGCGACTAACTATTTTTTAAATCTGCTTGTTAGCTAAGACTAACAATTGAAAGAAGGATAGATATGATGCCGCTTACACTCGCGGACGTCGGGAGGGATAATATCGTCAAGCGCATAGGCGGAAAGCCCGAGGTTCGCAGGCACCTTGAAAATCTCGGCTTTGTGGTCGGCAGCAGCGTTACGGTCATAAACTCCATCGGCGATAACGTGATCGTCAGGGTGAAGGAAGCAAGAGTAGCCATAAGCGCGGAAATGGCGCAGAAAATATATGTGTGAGGTAAAGCAATGAAAACTCTCAGAGATGTCAGTATCGGCGAAAGCGCCACGGTAAAAAGGCTCCACGGCGAAGGCGCGACGAAGCGCCGCATCATGGATATGGGTATCACCAGAGGCACCGAGATCAAGGTGCGCAAGCTTGCTCCGCTCGGGGACCCCCTTGAGCTCACGGTCAGGGGCTATGAGCTTTCACTGCGCAAGGCAGACGCTGAAATGATAGAGGTGGAATAATGAAAAAGGAAATCAAGATCGCCCTTGCGGGCAATCCCAACAGCGGCAAAACCACGCTGTTTAATGCGCTGACCGGCTCGGCGCAGTTTGTTGGAAACTGGCCGGGCGTTACAGTTGAAAAAAAGGAAGGCAGGCTGAAAAAGCATGACGGCGTGACCGTCGTCGACCTTCCGGGCATATACTCTCTGTCTCCGTATACTCTCGAGGAGGTCGTTGCCCGAAACTTCCTCATCGGCGAGCAGCCCGACGCGATACTGAATATTATCGACGGCACGAACCTCGAGCGAAATCTCTATCTGACTACCCAGCTTACAGAGCTCGGCATCCCCGTTGTGGTCGCCATCAACATGATCGACGTTGTCAGGAAAAACGGCGACGTTATAAACGTGAAGGAGCTATCCCGACAGCTCGGCTGCAAGGTTGTAGAGATCTCGGCACTCAAGGGAGACGGCGTCACGCTGGCGGCCGAGGCTGCCGTTGAGGCGGCAGAAAGCGCAAGAACCGTCCCCATGCACACCTTCTCTGGCATCGTCGAACACGCGCTGGCCCATATCGAGGAGGTCACGGTGCATAATATGCCCGAGGAACAGCAACGCTGGTATGCGATTAAGCTCTTTGAGCGCGATGCAAAGGTCATCGAGAGCCTGAAGCTTGACGGCGATACCCTTAAACACATAGAGCGGGATATCGTTGCCGCCGAAACCGAGTGCGATGACGACGCCGAGAGCATAATCACCAATGAACGTTACCTCTACATTGCCTGTCTTATGAAGTCCTGCTGCAAAAAGAAAAACTCGGGCCTGCTCTCGGCGTCAGATAAGATAGACAAGGTCGTCACCAACCGCTTCGCGGCCCTGCCCATTTTCGCTGCCGTCATGTTCCTTGTCTACTGGGTCGCCATGGGTCCCTTCGGCTCCATGCTCACCGACTGGACAAACGACGTTTTAGGCGCGGAGATACTTCAGGGCAATGCGGCGTCGCTTATGGAAGGCTGGGGCGCCGCGGACTGGTTGAGCGGCCTTGTGGTCGACGGCATAATCGGCGGCGTGGGCGCGGTGCTGGGCTTTGTGCCTCAGCTCCTGGTGCTGTTTTTAATGCTCTGTATCCTTGAGGACGTCGGCTACATGGCGCGTGTCGCCTTCATCATGGACAGGATCTTCCGCAAGTTCGGCCTTTCCGGCAAGAGCTTCATCCCCATGCTGGTCGGCACCGGCTGCGGAGTCCCGGGCGTTATGGCCTCCCGCACCATTGAAAACGAGCGAGACCGCCGCATGACCATCATGACCACCTGCTTTATTCCCTGCGGCGCAAAGATGCCCATCGTCGGCATGTTTGCCGGCGCACTGTTCGGCGGCAGCGGCCTTGTTGCCGTATCCGCCTACTTCATCGGCGTCGCGGCCATCATCATCTCCGGCATTATGCTCAAGAAAACCAAGCCCTTTACCGGCGAACCCGCGCCCTTTGTCATGGAGCTTCCGGCATACCACGTCCCCGCTGTCGGAAACGTTCTGCGCGGAACATGGGAGCGCGGCTGGAGCTTTATCAAGAAGGCCGGCACGATAATCCTGCTCTCGGCCATCGTACTCTGGTTCCTGCAGGGCTTCGGCTTCACAGGCGGCAGATTCGGCATGGTCGAGGACAACAACTCCTCTCTGCTTGCGGCCATCGGCGGCGCGATTGCGTTCATTTTCGCACCTCTCGGCTTCGGCGACTGGCAGTCGACCGTCGCGACCGTGACCGGACTTATCGCAAAGGAAAACGTGGTCACCACTTTCGGCGTTCTGTTCCATGTTGCGGGCGAGGTCGCCGAGGACACCCCGGCTCTGCTGACGGCTGTCGCGGCCCATTACAGCGCGATATCCGCTTACAGCTTCATGATATTCAACCTCCTGTGCGCACCCTGCTTTGCTGCGATGGGCGCTATCAGGAGAGAGATGAACAGCGCGAAGTGGACATGGGCGGCCATAGGATATATGTGCGTATTCGCCTATGCGGTCTCTCTGATCGTATATCAGTTCGGCGCATGGTCTGTCGGTGCGGGTTCCGTTATCGGCACGGTCTGCGCGGTACTCGTCCTCGCGTTCATCGTCTATATGCTGCTGCGCCCCTGTAAGGAGAGCGAAGCTCTCAGGACCGCGGCGGCTTGCGCGAACTGACAATGGCTTAAACTAAAGGAGGGAGAGTCATGCTTGACTGGATAGTGCAAAATCTTGCAAACATAGTGATTTGCCTTGTGCTAATACTTGCGGTAACGCTTGCCGTCGTGAAGCTTGTCAGGGACAAAAAGGCGGGCAGATCCTCCTGCGGCTGCGGCTGCTCCGGCTGCCCGGCACACGGAACGTGCAGCGGCAGGAAGCAGTAAAGATGCCGGCGGGCTTGTGTGGGCCCGCCGGTTTTTTGTATAACTAATCCGAAAACTCAAATGATAGGAGTATGGAAAATATGAGTGACGAGCTTATAGTACGGCAGTGCTCGCCGACGCTGGCGGGGCTGAAAACCGGAAATATGTTCTCGGCGGAGTTTGAGTCCAAAGCCGGGACGATAGAAAGGATACGAAGCCTCAACCTCAGGCTCGCTCCATACGGCCTGTGTATGATTCCCCTTCGTTTCATGGAGAAGCGGGTGCTCGTTTATATGTACAGCCCCAAGCGGCTCAGCGAGGACCTTGAGCGGCCGCAGGTGCGTGAGCTTCTGCGCGGCCTCGGCTATGACCTGAGCTCCGCCGGCGGCTGCATAGCGCGTCTGCGCCGAAGAATGGGCGACGGCGGGGACTTCCCGCATGAGGTGGGGCTTTTTCTCGGCTATCCGGCCGAGGACGTGCGGGGCTTTATTGAAAACAGGGCGGCAGGCAGCAAGTGCGTTGGCTGCTGGAAGGTATACGGCGATGTAAATGCGGCTAAAATGAGGTTTGCAAGCTTTGAGAAATGCACCCGCGATAACTGCGGCAGACTGCGCCGCGGCTGCACTCTCGAGCAGCTTATTTCACAGTGAAAGGACAGAAGATATGAATAAGATCGCGATAGTTTACTGGAGCGGTACGGGAAATACCGCGGCAATGGCCGAGAAGATAAGAAAGGGCGCCGAAGACAAGGGAGCGAGCGTGCAGGTGTATAAGGCCGGAGAGTTTGAAGCGGAACTCATGGATGCGTTTGACGTTGTTGCCTTCGGCTGCCCCGCGATGGGCGCGGAGGGGCTGGAGGATACGGAATTCGAGCCGATGTTCGAGCCCTGCCGCCCGGAGCTTAGGGGCAAAAAGATAGCCCTGTTCGGCTCATACGGCTGGGGCGACGGTATATGGCTGGAGATATGGGAGGAAAACTGTCTGGAAGACGGCGCGGACATCGTGGCCGACAGCCTTGCCTGCTGCGGCTTTCCCGACGGCGAAGCCGCCGAGGAATGCCGTGCCTTCGGCGCCGCCCTGGCTGCGGCATAAGAATATCCCTGCTTTCAACAAAAAAGCAGGGATATTTTTATGCTTAAATGATGATCGCTCTTACAGGCGAGCCGTCTGAGTTTTCAAATCTCAGCGGCAGCGCTGCAAAAAACACCGTTTTGCCGCAGAGACGTTCAGGAACGCAAAGGCGGGCAGGGGGCGCTCTGACGTCATTCGGTCCTGAGCGCGACGACGGGATCCTTGTTCGCGGCAAGGCGGGAGGGGATAAGTCCGGCCACAACGGTGAGACATATGCTTATCGCAACGAGGATGACCGCTGCCACGGGCGGCAGTACCGCGTTTATTGAGTAAATGCCCGTAAGGTGATGCACGACGGCGTTTATGGGGATGCACAGGAGCATGGTGGATACTATGCCGATGAGCCCCGCGCACAAGCCCACAATGAGCGTTTCGGCATTGAACACGCGGGAGATATCCTTCTTTGAAGCGCCGATGGCCCGCAGAATGCCGATCTCCTTGGTTCGTTCGAGCACGCTTATATAGGTGATGATGCCTATCATTATGCTGGAAACGATGAGACTTATCGCAACAAAGGCGATGAGCACATAGGATATAACGTCGATGATGGTGGTGACAGAGCTCATGATGAGCGCAACATAGTCAGTGTAGCTTATCTGATCCTCGGTATCGACGCTGTTGTTATAGTCCTCGATGATATCTGCGACCGCGTCCTTGGCGGCGAAGGTCGCGACATAGATGTTGACGCCGGAGGGTGCGTCGAGCTCGACGTAGCCCAAAGTGCGCAGATTTTCCTCGTAACTGGAGTCCGAGAAGGTTTCAGGCATGAGGTTATCATATATATACTTATAGCCCTCGTCGGTAAAATAGCACTGGTCGAAGGCCTCGGCAAGGCTTGCGGTGGAAAGCTGGCTCATCTGGGTCTTGACGCCCTCGGCATAGGCCTTTGAGATCTGCTCGCTCATCATCTCGCGCATATAGCTGAACAGGGTATCGTCATCCATGGCGGACAGCATATCCGCATACTCAGGATAGTTCTCGACAACTGCCTTTTCGATGTCCTCACGGGAGACCCCCTCGAGCTGCTCGTCTATCATAGAATCGATATAAGACTCGGGGGCGACGGACATATAGTCGATGTAAAGCTCCGCCTTCTTCGCGTCGTCGATTCCGGCGCAGTAATCAATAACGGCCTGTTTGATCTCCTCGGAGGAGAGGACGCGGCCGTTCTCCTTGAAGGGAAGTCCGGTGAGAATATCGTGTCCGGTATCGGCGAGCTGCTGCTGAACGAGCTCTTTTGCCGCCGTCTGCTCCACAACGTACTTCGTCAGAGCGTTGGTATAGCCGATAGCTCCGGTCATCATGCCGGAAACGGCATCGGCGTTCTGGCGGACAACGCCGACGAGCTTGAGCTGGATACCGCTGCTGTAAAGCGTCTTGAGACCGAGGGCGTCGGTGCTTATGTCCTTATATTCGCCGGTCGAGGGATCCTTCTGCCAGCAGTCGGCGGGGAGAATGAGACTAAAGGTCTTCTCGCAGACGTCGGCATAGCTCCAGCTCTCCATTTTTTCGGTGTCGACCGATTCGCCTTTGATGTAGCCTGTCATGGCGGAGAGCATCTCGGAGGATGATTTGAGGCCGAGCGCGTACAGAACAAGGTCGGAAACCTCATTATTCTCGTCAACTATAAGCACGACCTCATCGTAGCTCTGCGGCCATGTGCCGTACAGCACGTCGTACTGCTGCTGAATGAGGTCGCTGACGAGCCCGTTATCACCGGGCAGCATCTCCTGCCATACAACGAAACGGTTTTGTGTGCCGCTCATGCCTGAGGAACTCAGCATATCGTTCATGGAGGCGCTTACCGAGGCCTCGGCGTCGTCGCCTATGACGCCCGCGCGCATCCTGCTCAAAAGGGTCATCACGTCCGATTTGACGATGTTGCCGTCGGCGTCCTTGGTATAGAGGTTCATGGGCAGGTCGTAGGTGTACTGAATATTGGACACATTCTCCCGCAGCGGAGTGTCGCCCTCCATCTGCTCGTCAAGGAAAACCTTGAAATCACGCAGGTTGTTTGTCTCGACCTCGGCGCTTGTCATTGTGTTCATCATTTCATACATGATGGTGTTGCTGTAGACCGCGTCCCTGTCGTGCGCATTCTCATCTTTTTCCGCATTCACGCCCATAAGGCTGGTCATCAGCTCCGTCATGTCAACGGTTTCGGACTGAATGGATATAGGGTAGGAGGACAGGGTATCCTCCTGGACCTTGTCGATATAGTTGTTGACGCCTGTGGATATGGACAGGATGAGGGCGATGCCTATGATGCCGATGCTTCCCGCAAACGCGGTCAGAAAGGTGCGGCCCTTCTTGGTCATCAGGTTATTCAGGGACAGCGACAGCGCGGTGAGATAGCTCATGACCGTTTTTCGCTGGGAAAGCTCCGCCGGCAGGTCATCCTCGGAGGAGTAGGGCATCGAGTCGTCGGTGATAAGCCCGTCCTTCAGGCGGATTATGCGTGAAGCGTAGCTGTCGGCAAGCTCAGGATTGTGGGTGACCATGATGATGAGCTTATCCTTGGAGATCTCCTTAAGTATCTCCATGATCTGCACGCTTGTCTCGGAGTCGAGCGCTCCCGTGGGCTCGTCGGCGAGGAGAATGTCCGGGTCGTTGACCAGCGCGCGGGCGATAGCAACGCGCTGCATCTGACCGCCGGACATCTGGTTGGGCTTTTTGTTCAGCTGGTCGCCGAGGCCGACCTGCCGGAGCACCTTCACGGCCCGCTCTCGCCGCTCAGCCTTTGAAACGCCCGAGAGCGTCAGCGCAAGCTCGACGTTTGCCAGCACCGTCTGGTGCGGAATGAGGTTGTACGACTGAAAAACAAATCCGATGGAGTGATTGCGGTAGGTGTCCCAGTCTCTGTCGCCGTAATCCTTGGTGGAGCGGCCGTTGATGATGAGGTCGCCCTCGGTATATTGGTCGAGACCGCCGATGATGTTCAGAAGTGTGGTCTTGCCGCAGCCGGAGTGGCCGAGCACCGCCACGAATTCACTCTCGCGGAACTCAAGGTCGATACCTTTCAGGGCATGGACAGCGTCGCCGCCGACAGCGTAATCCTTGGTTATGCCTTTTAGCTTGAGCATTCGGAAAGATTCCCCCAGATGAGATAGATATATAATGAAGCAATTATGGCCTTTTTTTCAGGCAAAGTCAATAGAGGTCACAGAAAATTAAAAAAGCAGTCTGCAATACAGCGAGGCTGCTATACCGCCCCGAAGCATAAACTTCTTTACCCTCTCAAACTGCTGCACTTGACGGCATAATCCACCTGAAATTGTAAAAGGCGCTGCCATGCGGCAGCGCCTTAAATAAAGGAAGGGAGGTGGGAGAATAAAGCTGACATAAAACAAATTCATGCCGCTTGCCAGCATCAGTCAGGTTTCTGTCAGCCAAGCATCTGATCAATAGCAATTCAAAGTGTGCGTCAGCAGCAGGTCCAGCCGCCGTCGCAGGAAACTATCGCGCCGTTGACATAGGAAGATTCATCGGCTGCGAGATAGATGATGGTGCTGTCGAGCTCGCCGTCAACACCGGCGCGGCCCATGGGAACGCGGGAATTGATCCACGGTCCGAGCATCTCCATTGCCTCGGGGCTGTTCGACTCAGAGGGGAAGAAACCGGGGCATACGCAGTTGCAGGTGATGCCGTACTTGCACAGCTCGCATGCGACCTCGCGGGTGAGGTTAACGACGCCGCCCTTGACCGCGCAGTAGTTAGAGATAGCGATCTCGCCCGTGCCGATGCGGCCGAAGAGGGATGCGTTGTTTATGATGCGTCCGTAGCCGGCCTTGATCATCTCTTTGCCGAACTCGCGGATGCAGCGGAACACGCCGGTAAGCTCCAGGTCAACACCGTGCTGCCAGAAGTCGTCGGGCGTCTCCACGATGGGGTAGAACGGACCGCCGCCGGCATTGTTTACGAGGATATCGACCTTGCCGAACTCGTCGATAGTCGCCTTGACGGCTGCTTTAATATCGTCAAGCTCGCAGACGTCGCACTTTACGGGCAGGCATCTTACGCCCTTTGCCCTGACTTCCTCGGCGACCGCTTCGAGCTTCTCCAAGCGGCGTGCGAGGACTACTATGTCGGCGCCCTGTCCGGCAAGTGCAAGTGCAAACTGCCTGCCCAGACCGCTGGATGCGCCGGTTATAACGGCTACTCTGCCGTGAAGATCAAACATCATTGTATATCTCCTTTAATTAGTGTAACCTGAGGTGACTGCTTAGATCACAGAGGCAGGCACTCGTATTCATAGAGGTCGAGCATAAGCTTCCTGGGAGCCTTTGCGTCGTCCAGACGGCCGACTGCGAAAACGAACATTTTATCGAACTTCGGGTCGGTGGACTCGATGGGGCTCGCTATGTAAACATCCACGGGGCGGCTGATATTGCCGGCCGCGAACTGAGCTATTTCATCGACGGTGCAGAAATCGGCCTTGCCGGTGTAGGGGACGTAGACCAGAGTACCGTCGTTGAGCTTCAGGGTGATGCGTCCGTCGAGCTCGAATACGCCGTTGTAGCGGAGAAGCTGAGTGATCTCGCCGCCGGCAACGACTTCGCCGATGACTTCCTTCTGCGTGAAAACTTCGCCGCCCGCGGGGACGGAGTTTACACGGACGCCGCCGCCGACGGAGGGGTAGAAGCCCCAGCAGTCAAGGTCTATATCTGCGGAAAAAAGATGGTCGATACGGGTCTTGTTCAAATCGTTAGCCATTTTCCTTCTCCTTTCTCACTTCTTGATGCGCACGGCGTAAACGTCATAGCGCACGACAACGGGGTCGCTGAACTTTGCAACGCCGAAGCCGATGCAGAACGTGTGGTTGAGCCACTCGTATCTGGGATCGTCTGTCTCAAGCTGATAATGAATGGCGTTGAGCACCTGCTCGGGGAAAATGAACTTTTTGTACTTGAGCACATCCTCATAGCCGCCGATGTCATTGCGGCCCTGATATGGCATATAGATCTTTGCGCCGTCGTCGGTCTCAATGGTGGCGCGTACGTTGACGTTCTGGGTGCCATTGGGGGTGCCGTGGCACCAGTCGCCGCCGAAGGGCTTGAGCTTACCGTTAATTTTATCGCCCTTAACCCAGCCGCCGACTATGTAACCGGTCAGACGGAAGCCGCCGAAAACGGACGGATCATAAACCTCAAAGTTGGGGTCGCAGTCTGCTGCGTAGGAGAAAAGATACTCTAACTCATAGGGAATAAGATCTCTCATAAATTTTGCTCCTTTCTTGGTTCCATTGCGGAATTCTGAGCTATCCATGCCGGACTTAGGCGCCGGCATGGATATGCAGCATATGATTCAGCGGTCGATGGACATTGCCGCGAAGAAGCCGCTGCGGACCGCAGTGCCTATCTTGCCCATCTTAACGCTGTCGCCGAGGGCGATGGTCTTGGTGTAGTACTTTGCCTTGAGCGCGTCAACAAGAGCCGTTCTGGGCTTCATGCCGAGAGCATTGATGACGGTGTCTGCGGGCAGGTACTCGGTGGTGCCGTCCTCTTTCTGGACGTTTACGCCGTGCTCGTCAACGCTGAGGACCTTGGTGCTGGTCATCAGGCGGACGCCGAGCTTCTCCATCTTCGCAACGATGCAGTCGCGGTTGATGAACATCGCGTCCTTTGCCATCTGGTGGTACATCTCAACGATGGTGACCTTCTTGCCGTAGTCAAGAGCCAGCTCGTAGCCGCCGTCGCAGCCGGATTCGCCGCCGCCGCAGATAACTATGTTGTCGCCCTTGACGAGGCCGTGGTCTCTGTGTACCTCGTACATACTGTGCACGTTCGCACCGTCGAGGCCGGGGATCGGCGGGCAGACGGGAACGGTGCCCTCGCTTACGAAGATCCAGTCGGCGGACTCCAGGATGGGATCGTCGGCCTTGATCTCGGTGTTCAGGTGTACCTCAACGCCCAGCTTTTCCATCTGTACGCCGTACCACTCGAACAGAGCGCGGATGTAGTTTTTGAAGGAAGAGGTGGCGATCACGCGTGCGGTGCCGCCGATATGATCGTCCTTGTCGTATACGGTGACCTTGTGGCCCTTAAGAGCGGCAACGCGTGCGGCTTCCAGACCGGAGGGGCCTGCGCCGATGACGACGATGTTCTTCGGGTCGATGGTCTTTTCGATCTTGAAGGCTCTCTCTTCACCGACGCGGGTGTTGACCGAGCAGGAGATCTTGGTGCGGCGGTTCCAGATGCGGCCGATGCAGTCCTCGTTGCAGCGCAGGCAGGGACGGACGTCCTCGCGGTGACCTGCGAGCAGCTTGTTGGGGATGTCGGGATCGGCGATCAGGGCGCGGCCCATGATTGCAAAGTCGGCCTTGCCGGAGGTTATGAGCTCAAGTGCGGTGTCGGGATCGTGGGTGCCGCCGTTGAGGATGGGCTTTTTGATGTGCTCGCGTGCAAAGTCGCATACGTAGGACATGCAGGCCGGTCCCTGGTAGGACGGCGGGAAGATGTAGTCAAGGCGCTCGTAAGAGCCGGCGTCGACGTCGAATGCGTCGATGCTGCACTTCTGGAGCCACTCAACGAGCTCTGCGGTCTCGTCGAAGGTGCGGCCGCCTTCCCAGCCGTGGTCGAGAGCGATACGGAACAGGATGGGCATATCGGGGCCGACTACGGAGCGGACCGCCTCGACCATCTCGCGTGCAAAGCGGGTGCGGTTCTCCGCGCTGCCGCCGTACTCGTCGGTGCGGTGGTTGAACACCTTGGACATGAACTGATCGATGAGGTAGCCTGCATGGGCGTGGATCTCGATGGCGTCGAAGCCTGCGTCGCGTGCGACGCCTGCCGCGTACTTGAAGGTCTCCTGGAGAGCCTTGATCTCCTCAACGGTCATTGCGCGGGTCTTTACCGAGGGGACGAAGAAGGTGGGCTGCTCGCAGGAGGAGATGAGCTGCTCGCCGAACTCATTGGGGTAGCCGTTGCGGCCGGTGCCCGGAGTCATCTGGAGGCAGATCTTTGCTCCCCAGCGGTGGCATCTCTCTACGAGGTCGGTGTATGCGGGGATGGGGATGTCGCTGTCGAGGGTGCCCTCATGGGAGCCCTGCGCGATCTTCTCGGTCAGCGGAGTGCAGCCGGTGATTATCATGCCGACGCCGCCTCTTGCGCGTTCTTCGTAGTAATCTATCTCCCAATCGGACTTCGCGCCGTAGGGGAGAGATGCATTATGACCCATGGGGGACAGGACGATGCGGTTCTTGAGCTCCATCTTTCCTATCTTAAACGGGGTGAAAAGCGGGCTGAAATCTTTCTTTTCCATAATTGATCTTGCTCCTTGTATTTGAAACTTTTTAAAAAACTGTTGGAATTTGCCGTTTGCTTTGCTTTTTTCCGCCGGCAGCCGGACCCCCGTTAAGGGGTCAGCCGCCGGCGTTGTGGGATAACGTGTTATTAGTTTGCTTAGGCTGCAGTGTGTGCGCTGGCCTCGATGGCCTTCTTTTCTTCAACGACACTCTTGAGGGGCTTGCAGCCGATGAAGATCATGACTGCGAGAAGAATGCCGAGGAAGCCGAAGAGCTTGAACATACCGCTGTAGGAGCCGGTGATGTCGTATGCTGCGTTCAGCACGGGCATACCGAATGCGACGCCGCAGTTCATAACAGCGATCATGATGCCCATAATGCGTCCCTGCTCACGGTTGCCGAATACCTGAAGGGTGTAGACGGGGAGAGTCGCCTTGAGGATGCAGAAGGAGCCGCCGAGGAGGATGGTTCCCAGGTACATCATGCCGATCGCGGGAGCGGTAGCATAGATGAACACGGAAGCGATGGCCATTATTGAGTATGCGACCATGCAGGTACGGATGCCGAGCTTGTCTGCCAGAATGCCGAAGGGGAGCTGGAGAACGATGTTCGCCGCGTACATAACGGAGAGCATTACGCCGCCGTCATAGCCAAGGTCGGAGGAGAATATCGCGATGTTGCAGATAGCGCCGTAGATGATAAGTCCGAACAGGCCGATGCCGATGGTGCCGCACCAGAACTGGACAGTCTTGTATGCTTGCTTTGCAGTGACGCCGTAGGGGATGATCTCGCCGCTTTCGCTTGCGATCTTGACCTTGTCGTTCCACATGGGCTTTACGCCGTACTTCTCAGGGGAGTCCTTGAGGAATACGATAAGAACGATGGCGGTGAAAACGACGATCGCACAGTTGATGTAGAGAGAAGAGGTCCAGCCGATGGTTCCTATCCACTTGGAAACGATCGGGCTGAAGATAACGCCTGCGAGACCGGAGCCGATAGCGGTTGCGGAGAGCAGGGTGCCGGTGGAGTGCGCAAACCACTTGCTGAAGATGATGGAGCAGGAAGCGCCGGAGCAGAAGCACAGGGAGATGCCCTGAAGGATGGCTGCGAGGTAGAACATCCAAATGGAAGTACCGGTCGCATAGAGGAGAACGCCTGCGATCATAAGCAGTGAGCAGAAGGAAATCATTCGCTTCATGCCGAACTTTTCAACGAGTCTGCCGTAGAAGATGCTGACGATGGCATTCGCGCCGCCGTTAAGGGTGATGGTGAGAGCGTAGGCTGTACGGGAAAGCTCGGGGTGAGCCGCAAGAATGGGCTCCATGTACAGAGTTACGGTACTGAGGGTCAGTCCGGCATAGACAAACTGCATCAGTATAAGCAGAACAAGAACGCCCCATGCGTAGTTGCTGCTCTTTACGAGTCCGCTTTTTTGCATATTTTATCTCCTTTACTTTTTTATATATCCTTTTGTATTTCTTACTTTGTGAGGTAGATGATCGGCTTTACGACCTCATCGGATTTGGGATCCATCATCATGTTGAAGCCCTCTTCGATGCTCTCAAAGCCATAGAGCTTATGGGTGATCATCTTGCTGGGGTCGACTCTGCCGCTCTTTATGATGTCGAAGAGCCTTTCCATTCTGCGGCGCCCGCCGGGGCAGAGACCGCCGGTCAGGGTCTTGTGCGCGCACCACATGATGGAGTCCCATGCGGGAACGTGCAGCTCGTCGTACATACCCTCCAGGTTTGCAACTATGCCGTTGGGCTTGAGCATGCGCAGTGCCTCTGCGATCTTGCCCTGTCCGCCGCCGGTGATGATGACCGAATCGACGAGCTTGCCGCCTGTGTAGTCCATGACCTGCTGCACGATGTCGCCCTCGGTGTAGTCGATGGTGTGGCTCGCGCCGTATTCCATCGCCATATCGCGGGTGATCTGGCGTCTGCCGATGCCTATGATGGTGCCTGCGCCGCGCAGACCTGCGCCTGCAACGCACATGAGTCCTACGGGGCCGATGCCGATGACGACTACGGTGTCGCCGAACTTGATGTCCGCAAGCTCCGCGCCGTGGAAGCCGGTGGTGACCATGTCGCCGACGAGGACCGCCTGCTCAAGGGTGACGCCTTCGGGGATGAACGCCGCGTTGTTGTCAACGTCGGGGCAGCGGAAATACTCTGCGAAGGTGCCGTCTATGCCGGTCGAGAGCACCATGCCCTGAAGCGCGCCGTGCGCATGCTGAGCGATGTTGTCCTGGCACTCGATAGCGCGGTAGTCGGGAGTTGCTGCGGGAACTGCGACTATGTCGCCGGGCTTGAAGTCCTTGACGCCTTCGCCGACTTCAACGACCTCTGCGACGACCTCGTGGCCGAGGATACGTCCGGCAGGGCCTGCAAGCTCGGGGGCGCACTGCAGTGAGCCGTGGCAGTCGGAGGTGCACGGTGCGAGCATCACGGGCTTCATAAGTGCGTCGTAGTAACCGATCTCGGGAATGTCCTTTTCCATCCAACCAACCTTGACGCAGGGCTCGATTATGCCGAAGCCTTTCATTTTACCTTTCATTGATCTATCCTCTTTCATAAAATAAGTCCGATTTTTGGTGGCTCTTGCAAGTGCCGCAGCCATCGGTGACCTTGCCGCCCCCGTCGGGGCGGGTCAGCCGCGCTGCCTTTGTTAAGACATTATCATACGCAAAAAACGCAATGCAACGTCGTTTTGCTAAAACTGTATAGACAAAATTTTGTTGTTTGCACAACAGACAAATACCATTTTAAGCTGCAGCTCGCTGCGGCGGGAATTGTTCATTTACACTTAGAAATCTGTTAAATGTAAATTACCGGTTTTACGACGTCGGCGGGCTTGGGATCCATCATCATGTTGAAGCCGTCAGAGATCTTGTCCAGGCCGTACAGACGGTGGGTTATGAGCTTGCTCGGGTCGCAGCGGCCGCTCTTTATGATGCTGAACAGCCTTTCCATCCTGCGGCGCCCGCCGGGGCAAATGCCGCCGGTGAGCTTCTTGTGGGCGCACCACATAATGGAGTCCATCGCGGGAACGACCAATTCGTCGTACATGCCCTCAAGATTTGCGACGACGCCGTTGGGTTTGAGCATTTTAAGCGCGGCTGATATCTGTTTCTGGCCGCCGCCGGTGATTATGACCGCATCGACGGGTCTGCCGCGGGTGATTGCAAACACCTGCTCGACTATATCTCCGTCATGATAATCGACGACATAGCCCGCGCCGTACTCGCGGGCAAGCTGTTTGGTCAGCTCGCGGTGTCCGACGCCGATAATCGTGCCCGCACCGCGAAGCGCAGAGCCGGCCACGGACATGAGCCCTACGGGGCCGATGCCGATTACGACTACGGTGTCGCCGAATTTGACCTCGGCAAGCTCTGCGCCGTGGAAGCCGGTGGTCATCATGTCGCCCACCATGACCGCCTGATCGAGCGAAACGCCGTCGGGAATGAACGCGGCGTTGTTGTCAACGTCGGGGCAGAGGAAATACTCGGCGAATGCACCGTCGATGCCCGTCGAGAGCACCATGCCCTGTAGCGGGCCGTGCGCGTGCTGCGCGATGTTGTCCTGGCACTCAATGGCGCGATAATCGGGCGTAGCCGCAGGAACGAGAACTATGTCGCCGGGCTTGAAGTCCTTGACTCCTTCGCCCACTTCGACGATTTTTCCGACGACCTCGTGACCGAGGATGCGACCTTTAGGGCCCGCACATTCGGGAGTGCACTGCATCGAGCCGTGGGTGTCCGATGTACACGGGGACAGCACCACCGGCGTTACCAGCGCGTCATAGTAGCCGATCTGAGGAATGTCCTTCTCCATCCAGCCGACTTCGACCAGCGGTTCGATGATGCCGAAGCCTTTCATTTTTCCTTTCATAAATGTCACCTCGAATAAGAATTTTTGATTTGATTGATTAATATATTATCAATCCCTCAGGCCATATCAACGCCAAATTGCCAAAACATTAACAGCTGAAACTTACGTTCTGCACAAAGGCAGAACACCGTGTTTTTTTGTTTCAGGGCGCAAAAAAGCGCCGGAGGCTATGCCGTCTCTCCAGCGCTTTCTTACAAATATAAATAATATGAACATGATAAGTCTGGTATTTTGCCGTTTTGAATCAGTATAACTTTATAAAATAGCACAAAACATATGACTTGTCACTACCTGTTTGCAAAAAAATTAACATTTTTGTTTGGGCATTTACACAAACTTTATAAAAAATCTTGAATGGAAATTGTGTTTTTGCTAAATTATTATCAGGCAAGATGTTAGTATATTTGGGATCAATAAGGCGCTGACTTTTGATATTGGAGGGGTTTACATGATCGGCAGAAAAAACAGCGGCACCTCTGACGCAGAAGAGATCTATAAATTTGTAATGGAGCTGATGCCTCAGACCGACGACCTCGGTGTATTTCTGCAAAAGATATATCTGCGCTTTAATATGCCCGTCATCGTGACCGACATCGCCTTCCACCTCATCGCCTACGGCGGCCCGTATCCCTGTCCCGACCCGCTTTGGCAGACGATAATCAGCTCCGGAGCGGCAAAGCCGGAGACCGTGGTCAACTATTACTTTGGCGAGGGCTTCACCGACAAGATGTCCGCTGCAGGTCAGCCCATCGACGTGAGCTGGGGCGTGAACTCCGAATACCCTCAGACGACTTGTTCGGTGTATCTGGGCAACAGTATTGAGGGCTGCTGCTCGGTAATGTATCTCGATCACGACAAGCTTGACTTCGCACTCAGGCTAAACGCTGCCGTCAAGACCGCGGTCGAGATTTTCCTCGGCGGCAAGATGCGCCGCCAGCCTATGGGAGCCGCGCCCGACAGGCTTATCGCCGCGCGCATACTGCTTGAAAATACCGACACGCCCATGCGCCTGCTGACCGGCACCGCGTTCTACAAGACCGTGGGGCTTACTCCGGGCTACATGGTCGTCGCCATGCGTACGGACGAGATAAGCGTCGGCAGACTCCAGAATATTGTCAGCAGCATTAAGGTAAGATACCCGCAGATGCTCTATGTCAACAAGTCCGACGATATGTATATGCTGTTCCAGAACATCCAGTCCCCCGCAATGCGTGAGCAGATACTCTCGGACATAAAGGCGGAGGCGTCACAGAAGGCGGCGTTCATCTGCGGCGCAAGCGGCACCTTTTCCGATCTCGAGCGGCGCGACGCCTATATCGAGCAGGCACGGCTCTCGCTTGAATACGGCAGCGAGCAAAAGGGCAGCAACTGCGTGTACTCCTACTATGATCACTTCACCGAGATCGTGCTGCGCCACGGCTGCGACAATATATCCGGGGAAAACCTCGTCGTGCCCGAGCTCCAGCGGCTCATCGATTTCGATAAGGAAAACTCCACTGACTACTATCAGTCGCTTAGCTGCTACCTCTTTGAGCGCTGCGATATGACCAAGGCCGCGTCGAAGCTGTATGTCCACCGCAACTCGCTCATGTACCGTATAAAAAAGTGCGAGGAGATCATGCAGGTAGACTTGTCCGACCGCGCCACCTATGAAAAGCTCTGGCTGTGCTGCACCATGCTGTCGCTCGGGGCAGTCCGCATATAAAAAGCATAAAAGCCGAAAGCCTTTATTTTCAAGGGCTTTCGGCTTTTTTGCATCCACAAGAGGATTCGAACCTCCGAAGTGCCGTTCGGCACTTCGTGCACGGACCGCATTAACTGCGCGGTTGCCGATACCTGCATCGGCAACCGCGCAGGTCTAACGGGAGTCGGAGGTTCGCAAGGAATAAAAAAGCAGCCTGCACATAGTGCAGACTGCCCTGGCACCCACAAGAGGATTCGAACCTCCGACCCCTCGCTTAGGAGGCGAGTGCTCTATCCAGCTGAGCTATGTGGGCACAATGTAATTATTGTAACTCAGCTAAGGTGAATTGTCAACATCGCCTGAAAACGATTTTATCGTCATGTTTCTGAGCGTTTGCCAGCAGTTTTTGATTTATGGTTTATCTCTTCTGAGTTTTTATCCGACATACAATTCTTGAATTTTTATGCTATAATTATTTGACAAACAAAAAGCAGAAATATGTGCATACCGGATTACCATGAGCAAAACAGCCCCGTAAAGGGGCATGGACCGAACACCCGGTTTATGCCGGTACTATATTGGGATAAAGGAGAACAAAAAATGGACCTGATGGAAGCTATGAAAGCAAGGCACAGTGTGCGCAGATATCTTGACAAGCCTGTCGAGGAAGAAGCTCTGAGAGCGTTACAGGCGGAAATTGATGCCTGCAATAAAGAGGGAGATCTGCACATCCAGCTCGTGACAAATGAACCGAAAGCGTTTGACAGCTTTATGGCACATTACGGCAAGTTCAGCGGCGTCAAAAACTATATCGCCCTTGTAGGTAAAAAAAATGAAAAACTGGACGAGCTGTGCGGATATTACGGCGAGCGCCTGGTATTGAAAGCCCAGCAGCTCGGACTGAACACCTGCTGGGTCGCCATGACATACAAAAAGATACCCGGCGCTTTCGAGGTGGCAAACGGCGAAAAGCTGACGGTAGTGATCCCCTTCGGATACGGAGAGACACAGGGCGTGCAGCATAAGTCAAAGGACGCGGCAGCCGTGAGCAATGCCGACGGCAATTCGCCGGAATGGTTCAGGTCAGGCGTTGAGGCGGCATTGCTTGCCCCCACGGCTGTGAACCAGCAAAAATTCACCCTGACCTATGCCGACGGAAAAGTTGCTGCAAGGGCAGGAACGGGCTTTTACACAAAGGTGGACCTGGGAATCGTAAAATACCATTTTGAGCTCGGCGCCGGCAAGGAAAACTTCGAGTGGGAATGATGCGGCAAATAAGACGATTTATCTGAGAACGGAGGTCCGAACTCCGACTGTATTCGGCGGGGCAGCATTGTCTATATGCCCAAGATGCGTAAGCCGACATTTTGTTCACAAAATGTTCACAAATTATTTCCAAAAGCAATGATATAATACACATGGAGTTTTGTGCATTTTGCCTATTGGTTCGGTCTTGCTGTTAACCAAGCCGAAAACAGGAATAATTGGAGGGGAGAATATGTTCTCGGAGTTCACACAGTCTGCGCTTACGATCTTGCGTAATCCGCAGGCTACAATGCAATGGTATGTCGTGCCGCTGTTTCTGATAGTTCTTTACATAGTAACGAAGGAGCTGCACGAGAAACACTACAAAGTCGTCCTCGGCGGTCTTGCGCTGTGGGGAATGGATCTTTTCAACGAGATATGGAACTCGATGATCTGTTTCCTGAGCGGATACGCGCCGGTGTGGGGGACTCCCGCAGGAGTTGGCGACACATCGCTCCTGATACTAATTGGGTACAACATTGAGATATCGATGATGTTCCTCGTCATGGGTATTTCCGCCTGCCTCATGCTGCCCGAGGACAGAAAAGCAAAAATACTCGGGATCAATAACCGGATATTCTTCGCGCTTGTGCTTACGACCGCAGCCGTCGCCGTTGAGTGTTTCCTCAACTATTGCGGCATACTTACCTGGGAATGGCCGTTCTGGCAGAGATCCTGCCCGTGGCTGCTGTGGCTCATCGGCTATCTTCCGTTTTTCGCAACGGCGTTTTATGTGCATGACAGGCCGACCACCAAGGGAGCGGCGAAAGCCGTCGGCGGCATATTGGGGTTCGATGTAGTGCTTCTTGTGATCTGCGCCGCCTGCGGATGGCTGTAAGGAGGTGACATTTATGACTACAGGTGCTCTGATAGTGCTTATCGCGGCGACGGTGATCGACTGTGGCTTCGTATTTGTTGCTTTCCGTGACTTCCTCAAGAAGGAATAGCAGTAATATTAGCTTTGCAGACGACAAATCAATCGACATGAGGGCATATGACTGACAGTGCCCTTGCGCAATTTGCCTTATTCAGCGTATAAAGGATATGCGGGATGCAAACGTATACTCACGAGCCCGCAGGAATCAATGGACCCCTCCGTGTCAATACTATTGGCACGGAGGGGTTTTGCATGAAAAACAGAGGTTTTGAGGGCTGGTATTTTAAGCATCAGAAGGGCGATGACGCACTGGCGTTCATTCCCGGCAGAGCGGAGAGCGGAGCGTTTATCCAAATGCTTTCGCCGGGCGGCTCACGGCAATTTGATGTGCCCGACCTGACGGTGAGGAACGGAGTGATATACGCAGGGAACTGCGAATTCTCCCACCGGGGCTGCAGGATAAGTCTGCCCGGTGTGTCGGGGGAGATATTATACGGCGCGCTTACGCCGCTGTGCAGCGATATAATGGGCCCGTTCCGGTTCCTGCCAATGGAATGCCGCCACGGCGTCATAAGTATGGCGCATACGCTCGGCGGAAGCGTGAGCGTGGACGGGGCAGGGCACAGTTTTGACGGCGGCGTCGGGTATATCGAGAAGGACAGCGGCACGTCGTTTCCGAGCTCTTACCAGTGGCTTCAGTGCAACAGCTTTCCCGAGCCGTGCTCCGTCATGCTGTCGATTGCTCATATCCCGTTCTGCGGACTGAGTTTTGAAGGCTGTATCTGCGCAATTATGTATGGCGGCAGTGAATACCGCCTTGCGACCTATAACGGAGTGCGCATACTTGCCGCGGAGGAAAAGCATATATGCCTGTCCCAGGGCGGACTGCTGCTTGAGACGGATATAAACCCCACGCAGGACGGCCATCCGCTGCGCTCTCCCATAAACGGAAGAATGTCCGGCACGATCCGGGAGAGCAGCAACGCCGCTGTCCGTGTCCGCCTGTGGCAGCGCGGCAAACGGATATTTGACCTTGAAAGCGGCAGCGCAATGTACGAATTCGTCCCGCCGCAGTGAGCGCTGCGGCACAGGCGCGGGGCTTTGGTTTGTTCGCTGTGCCGGGTGGCTGTGTTATCAGATGTCTTTCTGCATAAGCACGACGCCGAAGCTGCGGCCGAGTTTTTCTCCGATATCACTCAGCTCGCCTGCACGGCGGAAACCGTTCTTCTCATGGAAACGTATGCTCGCCGCGTTTTCGGATGAGATGGAAGAGATAAGATGCCTTATCCCCATCTCCTTTCCTGCCTCAACCAGCTTGACGAGGCATTTTGCACCCACGCCTTTGCCGGTATATTCCGGGGACAGGAAATAAGTGCAGTAGGCGGTATTGGAGAAAGAAGAAAACGGACTGTAGGGGCTGAGCTGGCAGAAGCCTATCACTTTCCCGTCATCCAATACGGCATAAGCGGGGTAACCGCCTTCGGATTTCTTGAGGAGCATGGCGAAAAACGGTTCGGGCAGAGGCCGTGCGGGAAATGCGGCTGTGCCTGACTGAACATAATAGTTGAAAATTTCCATAACAGCACTCTGATGCTCCGTACTCAGGGCGGTAAAAGTAATGTTCATTATGTTCGTCCCTTTCATTTTTCAAAAACTATCAGAGCTATCGGTATGAAAATAGCGTATAATACGAAAAACGCACTGTCAATACATGGTTTTTCTCGAAGCGATTACAAATAACGAAATTTTTATAAAAACGGCCCCGGCCGATAAATACAATGCGTAAAGACGATTAACACATATATTAATTTTCCGCAAAGTGCGGCGGGCATGATAATACGGCGATTTAAATCGCCGAAGCACATTATTGTCTATGGTGCATAGCTAAAAAGTGAAATTGTTGTTGAAAATAGACAAGACTTTAGTGAAGGAAAGCGAGCGTTAATAATTAAACAACTAAAAAGTATTGAAAAAATTGTGAATATAGTGTAAAGTCAATTTATAAATTTGGCGGCTTGTTAATCGGGAGTTAACGGGTTGTCGGGTTGTGCCGTGGGAGATTCACGGTATGAAAAATTTAAAGGAGAGAAAGTTATGGAAAACAATCGCGGAACATTTGGCTCCAACTTGGGCTTCATTCTTGCTGCTGTCGGTTCTGCAGTCGGTCTGGGCAACATTTGGGGCTTCCCGTACAAGATGGGTCTCAACGGCGGTTTTGCCTTCCTGCTGATTTATCTTGTGCTTGCAATCTTCGTCGGTCTGGCTGTTATGGTCGGCGAGCTTGCTATCGGTCGCAAAACAGGCATGAGCCCTGTCGCGGCTTACAGAAAGCTCAGCAAGAAGTTCACCTGGATGGGCTA
>OLSB01000319.1_pt1 | contig 57087 bp, 57 predicted proteins | sample 1672071 | NCBI WGS metagenome assembly OLSB01 (sample SAMEA3136642, study PRJEB25190) | human gut metagenome | biome: human gut; feature: human-associated habitat; material: faeces | place: Austria | collected 2013 | reverse complement strand
CCAGCGTGTAGGGCATGAACACATAGGAGCGGATCTGGCTGCCCCACTCGATCTTCATCTGCACGCCCTTGATGTCGGAAATTTTCTCGGCGTGCTGCTGGGCCTTCATCTCCGCCAGCTTGGCTCGGAGCATTTTCATGCAGTTATCCCGGTTCTGGAACTGGCTGCGCTCCGTCTGGCAGGACACCACCACCCCCGTGGGGAGGTGAATGAGGCGCACAGCGGAGGAGGTCTTGTTGATGTGCTGGCCGCCGGCGCCGCTGGAGCGGAAGACCTGCATTTCCACCTCCTCGGGGCGGATCTCGATCTCATTGTCGTCCTCGATCTCGGGCATGACCTCCAGGGCGGAGAAGCTGGTCTGGCGGCGGGCGTTGGCATCGAAGGGACTCACCCGCACCAGCCGGTGCACGCCGTTCTCGCTTTTCAGGTAACCGTAGGCATTGTCCCCCTCAATGAGGATGGAGGCGGACTTGATGCCGGCCTCGTCGCCGTCCTCATAGTCCAGAAGCTGGTAGGTAAAACCGTGGCGCTCGGCCCATCGGGTGTACATACGGTAGAGCATCTCCGTCCAGTCCTGGGCCTCGGTGCCGCCGGCGCCGGCGTGGAAGGTGAGGATGGCGTTGTTGGCATCGTATTCCCCGGTGAGCAGGGCCGCCAGGCGACGGTCACTGACCTCCTTCTCCAGGATCTCATAGCCCTGGGCGATCTCGTCAAGCTGGGTGGGATCGTCCTCCTCCTGGGCCATTTCGCACAGGGTCAGAGTGTCCTCCCAATCACAAACCAGTTGGTCGTACTTTTTGATCTTGCTCTCCAGGCGCTTGATCTTCTGGGCGATCTTCTGGCTGCGCTCCACATCGTTCCAGAACCCCTCCTGCTCGGTCTCCATGTGCAGCTCGCCCAGCTCCTTGCGGGCAGCCTCGATATTCAGCGCCTGCTCCAGCTCCTTGAGGGTAGGCTCCAGAGCCAGCAGTTTTTGTTTATAAGCATCGTATTCAATGACAGCCATGGTCAGATTCTCCTTACAAATAATTCCTTAGCCTTACTATTATAGCCGAATCTGCCCGCCCTGTAAAGCATAACATTCTGTGTATCTGCATATTCAGGGGAGCTGCTGCCGAAGGATCTGTGCAAATTTTTCCGCTCCGACAAGATTCAAATGATCTATGTTTTTGAACAGGGTGTAATCGGATGAAAATCGACTATCCTGCGAGTAATCCAGCCACGGCACACCGCCCTCCTCGCTCAAACGAGAAACCAGCGTCCGAAAGCGGGACAGATCCTCCGGGGGAAAGCACTCCGTGTATGCATCCGCATACGGCGGCGTTACCAAAACGGCGTGCCAGCCGTTTTTCTCGCACAGGGACAGTATGCCCCGATAGGCTTCCAGCATGACCGGGTTTCCGTCGGGCATGGTTTTTTCCATAATAGGCAGATGATTCTCATGAATGCGCAGAGTTTCGTCCGCCAGCACATCCGGCGTCAGAACCTGGTGCCCGTAAATCGCATTTGTGTCCGCCCGCAGCTCCGCCGGATGCAGGAGCGCAGCGATCACATCGTCCGCCCCCGTGGTCAGCAGCGGCGACCACCGATCCAGCACCCAGTGGCCGAAATCGCAGTCCACGATGTTCTGCGGGGCAAGGATACGATAATATCGCTCCTGCTTTTCCTCGAACTGTTCCTGCGTATCCTGCCAAAAGGGGGACATATAGCTCACGGTCAGAATAACGGTCGCCCCCGGTTGGATCCGGCTGCCAAACTGGCGCAGCTGCATGAGATCATACTGCGGCGTTTGTGACGACATGGAAAAATTGAAGAAGCCCTCTCCGTAATCCGCCGCCTGGAAGGCGTCCCGCCCGTGGGAGGAGCCGAACACCGCAAAACTGATTTTATCCGGCATGGCGTCGTATTTATCCGTCTCCTCCGTGCGCTCCAAATTTTTATAGGCTGTTGTGTGCCGATACAGTGCCCCGCCTGCCCAAAGCAGCGCCGCCACCGCCAGCAGCACGGCGGTGCAGTTTCTCAAAAAACGATTCATGAGGCTTTCTCCTTAAAACTGGAAGTAAATGAACGGAGCGGCCGCCGTTTTAGGGATCAGCAGGAGCATCGCCGCCAGAAAAAATACATATAAGCCGTAGCGCACCGCCGGACGCAGCTTTCCGATGCCGTCCATTATGTCCGCCCTTTCATCCAGCAGATCCACGCAGAACAGCACCGCCACCGAAAGCGCCGTAAACGCCGTCACCGCGGCGCTCTCTGCCGTCAGCAGTTCCACCACATCCCGCACATACGCTCCCGGATGAGCCAGCCCCGCCGCCATCGTGCCAAGGACGCTCACGGCGTCCGAAAGGGTATCCGCCCGGAAGAAGATCCAGGCGATACAGGCCAGGGCAAATACCTTCAGCCGCATCAGCCCTGTGTACCACGCGGTGTGCGCCCTTTTCTCCCCGTTTTTTCGCAGCTTTTGCAGCAAAAGTCCCCCGCTGAGATACAGAGCATGGAGCAGCCCCCACACGACAAAGGTCCAGTTGGCGCCGTGCCACAGGCCACTGACGGCAAACACCACCCATGTGTTGCCCAAGGTGCGGGCAAGTCCCCGGCGGCTGCCGCCCAGAGGAATATACACATATTCCCGGAACCAGCCGGTCAGGGAGATGTGCCACCGCCGCCAAAAATCCCGCATGGAAACTGCCAGATACGGCGCCTTGAAGTTAACCATCAGCTTAATGCCCATCATCTCCGAGCAGCCCCGGGCAATGTCTGAGTAGCCACCGAAGTCGCAGTATATTTGCAGTGCAAAGGCCGCCGTGGCCACCATTGCCGCCCCGCCGGTGGCGCCGCTCACATTGTTATAAACCGCGTCTGCCAGCTTCGCAAAGTAGGCCGCCGCCACGCATTTTTTGAAAAAGCCCCAGGCCATGAGCCTTGCGCCGTGAGAAGCCTGCCCATACTGAAAAGCATGGGGGGACTTTAGCTGCGGCAGCAGATTTCCCGCCTTTTCAATGGGACCTGCCACGAGCTGAGGGAAATAGGACACGAACAAGGCAAACAGGACAAAATCCCGTTCCGCCTTCATCTTGCCCCGATAGACGTCGATGGTGTAGCTCATGACCTGAAATGTGTAAAAAGATATGCCCACCGGCAGCACAATGCGCAGGATCGGCGCGGAAAAGGGAATGGATACCGCCCTGCACACAGCCGTCAGCGACTCGCTGAAAAAATTGAAATATTTGAAGAAAAACAGCATCCCCAAATTGATGACCAGGCTGACCGCCAGCAGCACTTTCCGTTTTGCGGGGGATCGCTCCATGCCCAGCGAGCAGAGGTAATTCGCCGCCGTGGAAAACAGCACCAGTACGATGAACTCCGGCTTCCAGCACATATAAAAGTAATAGCTGGCCGCCAGGAGAAAATATTTCCTGAATCTGTGGGGCAGCACCCAATACAGGATAAATACCACCGGGAAAAAAATCAAAAATATCAAAGAGTTGAACAGCATTGTCTTGCGTTTCCCTTCTCCAGTTTCACACTTGTGCCATTATAGCATATTTTCGGCAAAAGTACAGACCGCGTGCGCAAAAACACCCCTCCGCCAGACAGCAAGTCCCGGCAAAGGGGCGGTTTGAAGTTTTTGACTTAAATTTCCAGGCGATGCACGCCGCTGTATTCTATGCCGGCGCTGCGCAGGGCGGCGGTGACGGCCTCCTCCTGCTCCGGCGCCGTCTTCCACGCGAGGCCGCAGCCGGCGGTGATCTCCCGCGGCACGGGGATCAGGCGACCCGCCACGCCGTTTGCAAGGCAGTATTTCTCCGCCGCCATGGCAGCTGCCGTGGCGTCGAAGGTAACTACCACGCAGAGCTTCTTTTGCAGCATATTACGGCCTCACGACGAGGTCGGCGGCCAGCTGCTTTTCCACGATGTCGTACATATTGGTGACGCCGCCGACGGCCAGCTTCTCCGTCAGACCGTAGAAATTCAGGCAAGTGCCGCAGGTGAGGATCTCCACACCCCGCTCGGCCATAGATTTCAGATCCTCCAGAGAGAGGGAGCCTTCGCAGGTGAGGAAGGCGCCGCCGTTATAAAACAAGATGGTTTTCGGAAGGTTCTCCTGCTGGCTCAGGGCGTAGATAAAGGCTTTGAGCAGGTTCTTGCCCAGCTCGCCTTCACCCTCGCCCATGTGGTCGGCGCTGATGACCGCCACGATGTTCTTTTTGCCGGCGGGGACAAGGCACACGGTTTCTTCGTTTTCTGCCGGCAGGTCGGCTCCGGCACCCACAGTCATGGTGACCCGATACTCGTTTTCGGCCAGCTTCTCGCTCCGGACACCGTAGCCCTTCTGGTTTGCCATCTTGGTCAGGTTCTGCACGGCGATCTCATTGTCCACCAGCGTCTCCACCACACCGCCGCCCTCGCCCAGCCGGCGGATGGCGTCCTTGGTCTTCACCACGGGAATGGGGCAGGTGTCCCCTATTGCGTTAACCTTCAGCATTGCTTTTTCCTCCGTTTTTATTGCTTTTATCCAATTATTTTTATCAATTTATCCTATTATCCCATAACGCGGATCTCAATATCCTCGCTGTCCGTCACCTCACCCACGATGGCGGCAGGTGCGCCGGCAGCTCGCAGGTCAGAAAGCAGCGCCTCTGCCTCCTCCGCGTCCACGGCCACCAGCAGCCCGCCGGAGGTCTGCGGGTCGAACAGCACCTCCTCCATGGCGAAGGGGACATTTTCAAAGCGGACGAAGGGAGCGGTGTGGTTACGGTTGCGCTGACCCGCCGCGGTAAGCAAAAACTCGTCGGCATGGTGCAGCGCCTCCTCAAAAACGGGCACCTCTCCGGCTTGGATACGGGCGCTGTGACCGCCGTCCAGCATCTCGTGAAGATGCCCCAGAAAGCTGAAGCCGGTCACGTCTGTGCAGGCGTGGACATGGTATTTCCGGCAGCAGTCGGCGGCATACTTGTTCAGAGTGGTCATAGAGTCGATGGCAGCCTGCATGGCCTCCGGACTGGCCTCGCCCACGCGATTCGCGGTGCAGAGGATGCCCACGCCCAGCCGCTTGGTCAGCAGGAGCTTGTCGCCCTTTCGGGGGGTGTTGTTGGCGTAGATATGCTCCGGATGCACCGTGCCCATGACGGACAGACCGTACTTCACGTCGGCGTCGGCGATGGAGTGGCCGCCTACCAGCGTGCCGCCGGCCTCGGCCACCTTTTCCGCGCCGCCGCGCATCATTTCGCCCAGAACGTTCAGGTCTTCCTTTTCCGGAAAACACACGATGTTCAGCGCCGTTTTTACCTCGCCGCCCATGGCCCAGACATCGCTGAGGGCGTTGGTGGCGGCAATTTTCCCGAAGGTGTAGGGGTCATCCACCATGGGGGGGAAGAAGTCCAGGGTCTGCACCACCGCCAGGTCGTCCGTGAGCTGATAGACGGCGGCGTCGTCCTTGCTGTCGTACCCGATGAGCAGGGCGGGATCCGGCGGGAACTTGGGCAGGCGCTCCAGCACGCGGCTCAGCACACCGGCGCCCAGCTTGGCGGTGCAGCCGCCGCCCTTGCAGAACAGTTTTTCGCTTCCCATGGGGAGCCTCCTTGGTTTTTTTATTTCAAAAATGGATCCTGTCATTTTGGGCGAACAGAGGCATCCGCCCCTACGCAGGACTTGAGGGTGCGGTGCATACGGGTCGTCGGGGACGCCGACCCCTACGCAGGGCAGGGGGCCGGCGCGTGGGGGTATTACGGATTGCCACACCGGTGACGTCGGTCACCGGTTCGCAATGACAGAGTTTTGAAGTGCAGCAGGTAATGGCGGGACGATGTAGGCATCGCCCCCTACGGAGTTGGTAAAATGCCTGTAGGGCGTGGCTCGTGTGCCCCGCCGCTGGGGGTGCGGTGCGTAGTCGGCGGCGGCACACATGGGTGCCGCCCTACGGGGGGGACAAAAAATGCGGTGCATCATTGTCCCTTACGAAAATAGAATAGCACAAATCCGGAGAATGTAAAATAGAATTACTCAATGAGTGTGTTTGGCCATCGTTTTTATGAATAATTCGGGCAGAAAGCGCCTCTCTGTTCCGAGGTTGCGCGGCGGGGGCATTTCTGCTATAATGGGTACATACTTTTTTATTTTATATATTATCTTATCTATCATCGGCTGAAAGGAGCACACCGCCATGCGCGTTATCGACTTGGAAAACATCAACCTGGCCATGCACAACGAGGAGCAGTTCGTGCTGCGCTGCGAGGAGGTATTTCACGACAAGATCAGCTCTGCCGCCGCCATCATTCTGGCCGGCAAGACCAAAAAGCCCATCGTGGCGCTCACCGGCCCCTCCGGCTCCGGCAAGACCACCACGGCCATGCGCCTGCAGCAGTATCTGGAAAATCTGGGCGTGAAGGTGTGCATGCTGAGCATGGACAACTTCTTCCTGCCGCTGGATCAGCGGCCGCCGGAAGCCACCGACTGGGAAAGTCCCTACTGCGTGAACCGCGACTTGCTGGTGGATTGTATCCACCGGCTGGCGGACGGGCAGGAGGTGGAGGTGCCGTGGTACGACTTCGTCACCGGCAACACCGGCGGCTGGCGCAAAATGCAGGGAGACAAGGACGCCATCATCATCGCCGAGGGCATCCACATGCTCAATCCCCTGATCTTTGACCGGCTACGCAGCGAGGCCAACGGCATCTATGTGGCGCCCCGCACCCGCATCATCACCAACGACGACAAGATCGTCCGCCCCGAACAGCTGCGGGTGGTGCGGCGGATGATCAGGGACTACAAGACCCGCGGCCACTCCCTGCAGGACACCGTGCGCAAGGCGCAGAGCGTGGATCGGGGCGAGGTGAACTATATCCAGCCCCACAAGCACAACGCCGCCATTCACATCGACACCTTCCATGACTATGAGCCGTGCATTCTGGCCAAGTATCTGGAGGAGATTCCCTGCTTCCGCGAGGAGCTGACGCCGGAGTTCATCAACCAGTACGGCCTCACGGATCTGATGAAGGCCGTGGAGAGCGTGCCGCCGCTGCACACCCCCTTCGTGCCGCTGAACTCCATCGTGCGGGAGTTCGTGGGCGGGAGCTGCTTCCAGTATTGATTTTTTCGGCGCGGAAAATGCGCACGCAGTATGCGGAAAAGCCGCGGCACGGAGCGCAGACGATAAAAAAATATGTAACCGCAGAGATGGCTTTCATCCCTGCGGTTTTTTACTGCTTCACATATTCGGAGGGGTTTACCACTTTGCCGTCCTTGCTGACGGAGAAGTGCAGGTGGGGGCCTACATCCCCCTCGGCGGCAGCGGTGGAGCCGACACGGCCGATGATGTCGCCGGCCTTCACGGTCTTGCCCTGCTCCACAGGCGGCTCCTGCTGCAGGGAGCTATACTGGGTTTCATAGCCGTCGGCGTGGGCGATGACCACGGTGACACCCATGAGGTCGTCATAGCGCACCATTTTTACGGTGCCGTCGGCGGCAGTCTTTACTGCGTCGCCCTCCTCAGCCTTGATGTCCACGCCGTCATGGGTGCGCCAGTCGGCCATGGTTTCGTCATACATCAGCTCCGTCATGCTGAACACCGTGACGGTGGTGCCGTCCAGCGGGGAGCAGACCTGGGGCAGCAGCTCCTCCGGCTGAAGGGTCTCCTGCACAGGCTCCGGATCAGGCTTGACCTCCGGCTGCTGAATATTTTCCACAGGCTCCTGACGCACAACAGGAGTGTTCTTGTCCTCCTCCGCCACCTTGGCCTGCTGCACCAGAGCAAAATAGCCGGCCACGCCGATGGCCGCCAGACATAGCACCAGGGCTATGTAAAAGCCCCGACCGCCGAAGAAGCTCCGCGCCTTGTTATGATCCATTCGACTCATATCATTCACCTTTCCTGCGGCGCTGTGCCGCACGCCGCAGAGTGTCCGGCCTGCGGCCGCCGAATTGCGCAGAAAAAACTCGCTGCCTGCAGTATGCGCAGGCAGCGGGTTTTTTAAACATGCTCAATATTTTTAATAATTCAGCGAACGATAAGTGTCTTTCCGTCCATCTCCGGCGGGCAGGCCAGACCCATCACGTCCAGAATGGTGGGGGCAATATCGGCCAGACGACCCTCCCGCAGCTCCGTGCCGGCGCCGCAGAGGATGAAGGGCACGCGGTTGTTGGTGTGGGCGGTCATGGGGCTGCCGTCGGGCTGGAGCATGACCTCGGCATTGCCGTGGTCGGCGGTGATCATGGCGATGCCGCCCATTTCCAGCGTGGCATCCACCACCCTGCCCACGCACTCGTCCACCGTTTCCACGGCCTTGATGGCGGCGGGCAGCACGCCGGTGTGACCCACCATGTCGCAGTTGGCAAAGTTCAGGATCACCACGTCGTAGGCGCCGCTTTTGATGCGCTCGACGCACTTGTCGCACACCTCATAGGCGCTCATCTCGGGCTGCAGGTCGTAAGTAGCCACCTTGGGGGAGGCCACCAGCACGCGGTCTTCGCCGGGATACTGCGTTTCCACGCCGCCGTTGAAGAAGAAGGTGACGTGGGCGTACTTCTCCGTTTCGGCAATGCGCAGCTGAGTCAGACCCAGAGAGCTGAGGTACTCGCCCAGGCCGTTTTTCACGGCGATGCGCGGCCAGGCCACCAGCACGTTGGGCATGGAGGCGTCGTACTCCGTGTTGCAGACGTAGGTGGTGGGGAAAAACTCGCGGGGGAAGCCGTCAAACTCCGGATCCACCATGGCGCGGGTGATCTCCCGCGCGCGGTCGGGACGGTAGTTGAAGAAAATGATGCTGTCGTTATTGGAGATGGTGCCCTCGCTGTCGCAGACCACAGGCTCCACGAACTCGTCCGTGACGCCGTTTTCATAGCTCTGCGCCACGGCGGCCACGGGGTCGGGGTTCTGCACACCCTCGCCGTAGACCATGGCGTCGTATGCCATTTGCAGCCGCTCCCAGCGCTTGTCACGATCCATGGCGTAGTAGCGTCCCATGACGGTGGCGATCTTGCCTACGCCAAGCTCGCGGCATTTTTCCACGCACTCGGCCACAAAGCCCTTGCCGCTGGTGGGGGACACGTCGCGCCCGTCCAGAAAAGCGTGGATATAGACCCTCGTCAGCCCCTTGTCCTTGGCCATTTTCAGCAGCGCCCACAGGTGCTCCACGGTGGAGTGTACGCCGCCATTGGAGAGCAGGCCGTACAGATGGAGGCTGCTGCCCTTGGCGAGACAGTCATCCATGGCCTTATTATAGGCGGGATTCTTGAAAAATTCGCCGGTTTCGATGGCGCGGCTGATGCGGGGCAGATCCTGAAAGACGACGCGGCCGCCGCCGATGTTGGTATGCCCCACTTCGCTGTTGCCCATCTGCCCGGCGGGCAGACCCACGTCCAGCCCCGAGGCAGAGAGGGTGGTATGGGCATTCTCGGCAAAGAGCCGATCCAGCACCGGGGTATTGGCCAGCGCCACGGCGTTGCCGGGGCCGGGGGTGCCCATGCCGAAGCCGTCCATGATAACGAGTACAGTGGGTGTTTTATTCATAATGATCTTACCTCACTTTTTGCGGCCGCTCAGTCCTGATTGGCGGCATTGATGATGTCCACAAACTGCGCCGGATCCAGTGCGGCGCCGCCGATAAGCCCGCCGTCGATGTCCAGCTGCGCCAGCAGCTCCGCGGCGTTGGAGGGTTTCATGGAGCCGCCGTACTGCACCGTGACGGAGCGGGCGATGCGGGCGCCGTACAGGTGGCGGATGGTGGTGCGGATGAAGGTGCAGACCTCGGCGGCCTGCTGGGCGGTGGCGGTCTTGCCGGTGCCGATGGCCCACACAGGCTCATAGGCGATGACGCACTTGCGCACCTTCTCCGCCGGCACGCCGGCCAACGCGCTCTTGAGCTGCAGGGCGATAAGCTCCATGGTGATGCCCAACTCACGCTGCTCCAGCGTTTCGCCCACGCAGATGATGGGGTGCAGGCCGGCCTCCAGCGCGGCGGCCACCTTCTTATTCACGGTGAAATCCGTTTCGCCAAAGTACTGGCGGCGCTCGGAGTGGCCGATGATGACGTATTTCACGCCCAGATCCTTCAGCATATCCGCCGACACCTCGCCGGTGTAGGCTCCGCTCTTTTCATAAAAAACATTCTCCGCGCCCACGGACACCCGCAGATCTTTGAACGCCTTGATGGCGGCGGGAATGTTCACGGCGGGGACGCACACCACCACGTCGCACCACTTGGTGCGGGGCAGCAGGCGCTTAAGCTCCTCGGCGAATTTCTTGGTTTCAGAGGCGGTCTTATTCATCTTCCAGTTGCCGGCGATGATGGTCTTGCGATATCTGCTATTCATAATTTTCTCATTTAACTCCTAAGATTTTTATATTAATTTTTAATGATAATGCAGGAATAATGGCACAAAGGCCAAGGGTGCGGGGCAAACAGGTCATTGGGGACGCCGGCCCCTACACATAGAGATGCCGTTTTTATAAGACTGTCATTCCGAGGAGCGAAGCGACGTGGGAATCCGTATTCCCCTTTGACAAGGGGTGCGGTGCGGGGGTATTACGGATTGCCACAGCCGGTGTGCGCACCGGCTTCGCAATGACAGGGGGCGCGGCGGGGTAAGGCTTATTTATCCAGCAAACAGGCCACGCCCGGTAATTCTTTGCCCTCCAGGAACTCCAAGGAGGCGCCGCCGCCGGTGGAGATGTGGGTCATCTTATCGGCATAGCCCAGCTGCTCCACGGCCGCCGCGCTGTCGCCGCCGCCCACGATGGTGATGGCGTCCGTCTTGCTCAGCGCCTCGGCCACGGCCTTGGTGCCAGCGGCAAACTTCTCGAACTCGAACACGCCCATGGGGCCGTTCCAGATGACGGTGCCGGCGCCTGCCACGGCGGCGCAGTACAGCGAAACGGTGTCGGGGCCGATGTCCAGTCCCTGCCAGCCGTCGGGGATCTCGCCGGCGGGGACGACCTTCGTGTCGGCGTCGGGGGCGAAGCGGTCGGCAATGACGGTGTCCACGGGGAGCAGGAGCTTCACGCCCTTGTCCGCGGCCTTTTTCAGCATTTCATTGGCGTACTCCATCCACTCGCTCTCCAGCAGGGAGTCGCCGATCCTGCCGCCCTGCGCAGCGGAGAAGGTATAGGCCATGCCGCCGCCGATGATGACGGTGTCGGCGATCTCCAGCAGGTTATTGATGACGCCGATCTTGGAGGACACTTTGCTGCCGCCCAGAATGGCCACCAGAGGCCGCCTGGGGCTGGCCAGAGCGCCGCCCATGATGCGCAGCTCCTTCTCGATGAGGAAACCGGAAACGGCGGGCAGATAGGCTGCAACACCGGCGGTAGAGGCGTGGGCGCGGTGCACGGCGCCGAAAGCATCGGACACATACAGCTCCGCCAAGGAGGCCAGCTTCTTGGCGAACTCGGGGTCGTTTTTCGTCTCGCCCTTTTCAAAGCGGGTGTTCTCCAGCAGCAGGATCTGCCCGGGCTGCAGCGCGGCGGCCTTGGCCGTGGCGTCCTCGCCCACTACGTCATGGGCAAAGAGCACCTCCTGCCCCAGAAGCTCCGACAGGCGCTCCGCTATGGGGGCGAGGGTCAGCTTGGCCAGAGACTTTTTCCAGGCGTCCTCCGTCAGTTCGGCGGGGTCTTTTCCCTTCTCCAGCTGCTTTTTCACCCATTTGTCAAACACAGGCTCGGGCTTGCCCAAATGGGAGCAGGCGATGACCGCCGCCCCATGCTCCAGCAGATAGCGGATGGTGGGCAGGGCGGCCACGATGCGCTTGTCGCTGGTGATGGCACCGGTCTTCTTGTCCTGCGGCACGTTGAAATCGCAGCGCAGCAGCACCTTTTTGCCGGACACGTCCACGTCCATGACGGTTTTTTTATTGTAGTTCATATCGGTACATCTCCTTTATGATAATATGTATGGTTGGGAATTATCCCGCTGGGGGATATTACGGATCGCCACACCAGTCTGCGGACTGTTCGCAATGACAGTATTTATTGAATGGCGGCGGTTATTTTTTCATCTCGCCGGTGCCGCAGAGGTGGGGGAAATTGTTCTGCCGCAGAGCTTCATAGGTGAGGATGGCCACGGAGTTGCTGAGGTTGAGGCTCCGCGCCTCCTCGCGCATGGGCAGGCGGAGGCAGCGGTCATAGTGCGCCTGGCGGAACGTCTCCGGCAGACCCGCTGTTTCCTTGCCGAAAAACAGCCAGCAGTCCGGCGAAAAATGCGCGGCGGTATAGTCCTGCGGCGCCTTGGTGGTGGCCAGCCAGAGGTCTGCTTCCGCCTCCGGATGGGCGGCAAAGAGGGCGGGCAGACTCTCATAGTCCGAAACGGACACCAGGTGCCAGTAGTCAAGCCCCGCGCGGCGCACGGCGCGCTCGGAAATGTCGAACCCCAAGGGGCGGACGAGGTGCAGACGGCTGCCGGTGGCGGCGCAGGTGCGGGCGATATTGCCGCAGTTCTGCGGGATCTCCGGCTCCACCAGCACGATATTCAGCACGGCGCACCACCTCCTCCTGCCTTCGGGATAGCTCCGCTTATTGTAATGCAAAGAAAGAATAAATTCAACTGCAAAATGGCACATTTTGCGAAAAAAATCTGCAATCGTCCACTTTTTTATCCGGGGAGTACATTTTTCCCGTTTTTTAGGGGATGATGGGATTTTTGAGCGGCAAAAAAAATTTTAGATTTTTGGAAAAAGCACTGGATTTTGCGGGAAAAGCTGTTATAATGAAAGCAAGAAACGGACGGAAAGGAAGTGGGTTCCCATGGGATGCAGAATTGTCCGGCGCCGCATGTCTGCGGGTGCCCTTTCTTCAAACCGCTGACGCTGCGGCCTGCTATATCTGCCGGTATTCCGGCGGTGCGGCGGCCTTATGAAGCGTTCAGCGGCTTTTCTCATATAGGGAGTATCCGCCCCGCAGCCCCCCGCGTATACATTCCGGTCAGGAAAAATTTTTTGGGATAACGAAAGAAAGTGAGTGTGTTACAAAATGATTTCTCATGGCAAGGACATCAAGATCTTCACCGGCAACTCCAACCCCGCTCTGGCGCAGGAGATCTGCAAGATCATCGGCACCAAGCTGGGCGACTCCGAGGTAACGCATTTCGCCGACGGCGAGGCCTCCGTCTCCCTGTATGAAACGGTGCGCGGCAGCGACGTCTTCCTCATCAACTCCACCTGCAAGCCCGTCAACGACAGCCTCATGGAGCTGCTCATCATGATCGACGCCTGCAAGCGCGCCTCCGCAGGCCGCGTCACCGCCGTGGTGCCCTACTTCGGCTATGCCCGGCAGGACCGCAAGGCCAAGAGCCGCGACCCCATCAGCGCCAAGCTGGTGGCCAATATGATTACCGCCGCCGGCGCCGACCGCGTGCTGACCATGGACCTGCACGCCGCCCAGATCCAGGGCTTCTTCGACATCCCCGTGGATAACCTGCTGGGCAATCCCGTGTTCGTTGACTACTACGCCAAGAAGTTCGGCAGCGCCGTGGAGGACATGGTGGTGGTGTCTCCGGACGTGGGCAGCGTGGCGCGCAGCCGCACCTTCGCCCAGAAGCTGCACATGGGTCTGGCCATCGTGGACAAGCGCCGCCAGAAGGCCAACCAGTGCGAGGTGATGAACGTCATTGGCGACGTGGCCGGCAAGGACTGCATCCTCTTTGACGACATGGTGGACACCGCCGGCTCCCTCTGCAACGCCGCCAAGGCCATCGTGGAAGTGGGCGGCGCCCGCAACGTGTACGCCTGCGCCTCCCACGGCCTGCTGGACGGCCCCGCTCTGGAGCGCATCGCCGCCAGCCCCATTCAGGAGCTGGCTCTGCTGAACACCCTGCCCACCACCTTCGGTGAGGAATGCAGCAAGATCAAGTATCTGTCCGTGGCGCCCATGTTTGCCGAAGCCATTGAGCGCATCTATCAGGAGATCTCCATTGCCAAGCTCTTCGGCTAAGCCCGAAAGGCGAGAAATCATCTGTTCAAACCCATCATTTTGTGATATACTGGTCGGGCGAATGTTTTTCGTCCGACCAACTTTTTTCAGGGAGCGTGAAGCGTATGTTTTTTAGGCAAAGCGGCTATACATGGCTGGTGGTGGGGCTGGGAAACCCCGGCGCGCGGTATGAGAGCACGCGGCACAACATGGGCTTTCTGGCTCTTGACCGGCTGGCGGAGCGGGAAAAGCTGCGCTTCAACAAGCTTAGGTTCAAGGCGTGGACGGCGGAGTGGAAGCTGGGAGAGGACAAGGTGCTGGTGATGAAGCCCCAGACCTACATGAATCTCTCCGGCGAGTCCGTGGGCGCGGCGGCGCGCTTCTACAAGATACCGGCGGATCATATTCTGGTGGTGTCGGACGACATTTCCCTGCCGGTGGGCAAGCTGCGGCTGCGCTCCGCCGGCTCCGCGGGCGGGCACAACGGCCTGAAAAACATCATCCAGCACCTGGGCACCGACCGGTTCCCCCGCATCAAGGTGGGCGTAGGTTCTCCTCAGCAGGCGGGCTACGACGTGGTGGACTGGGTCATCGGTATGCCCACGGGCGAAGACCAGAACGTCCTGCTGGACGCTCTGGATCGGGCGGCGCAGGCCATTCCGGCGGTCATTACCCAGGGGATGGACAGGGCTATGAATCAATTCAACTGAGCTGGCGAAGCGGTTTGCAGTCTGTGATTGCCAAACTCTGCGAGGCTTTTTAATTATTAAAATTAAGAAATATTTCAGATTTCTATGATAAACTAGCCCGAAAGGAGGGGGACGATTTGCACAGCCTCTTGCAGGAGCTGATGCTTCTGCCGGAAATGCAGTACATTAAAACCGAGCTGGACGGCGGCGTGAGCACGGCTGTCACCGGACTGTCCCCCATCCATCGGGTGCAGCTGTCGGCCGCTCTGGCGCAGGCCATGGGGCGGCCTCTGCTGCTTCTGTGCGCCGACGAGCGGGAGTGCGAGCGCTTTGCCGCCGATATGGAGAGCCTCACCGGAAGCAAACCCCTGCACCTGCCGGGGCGGGAGATGCATCTGCGCCCCGACGCCGTGGCCAGCCGCCAGTGGGACTACCGGCGCATTGCCGCCCTGCACCGGATGCAGACGGAAACCCCCGCCGTGCTCCTCGCCACCGCCGAGGCGCTGTGCCAGCGGTGTCTGCCGCCGCAGGTGCTGGAGCAGGCCACCATGGTTCTGGAGGTGGGGCAGCGGTACGACGTGGCCGCCCTGTGCCGCCGTCTGGCCGACGCGGGCTACACCCGCTGCGAGCAGGTGGAGGGCGCGGGGCAGTTCGCCCTGCGGGGCGGCATACTGGACGTGTTTTCTCCGGAGGCGGAGTACCCCGTCCGGTGCGATTTTTTTGATGACGAAATTGACGCTCTGGGTGTCTTTGACACCGGCACCCAGCGGCGAGTCCGCAACGTGGAGCAGGCGCTGCTGCTACCGGCAGGCGAGGTTTTGCCCGCCTACGGCTCGTCCGGCGCTGCCGAGGCACTGGAGGCCGCCGCTCACAGATATGAAAAAAAAGAAAAGACCGCTGCCCTCTGCGCCACCCTGCGGGCGGACGCGGCGGCTCTGCGGCAGGGGATGCTCCCCGCCGGCGGCGACCGCTGCATGGCGGCGGTATACGAAGACTTCACCTGCGGCGCCGACTATCTGCCCGAAAACATGCTGGTGTGTATCAGCGAGAGCGGGCGGGTGGCCGAGGGGCTGAAGCAGTGGCTCTGGCAGCGGCGGCAGGACATTGTGCTGGCCGAGGAAAGCGGCGCGTTGGCGGGGGAATTTTCCCGCCTGCAGCTGGAGCAGGAGGAGCTGGTGCGGCAGCTGGAAAAGTTCCCCGTGTGCCAGATGGAGAGCCTGCCCACCAGCCGGTATCTGCTGGCGCCCAAGGCATTGGTGCAGGTGGCGGCCAAGCAGCTGTCCGTATACGGCGGGAGCCTCGACACCGCCGTCACCGACATGACGCATTATCTCACCTCGGGCTATCGGGTGCTGGTGCTGTGCGGCGGGCGGGTGCGGGCGGAGAACCTGCAAAGGCTCCTGCGGGAGCGGAAGATCCCCGCCGCCGTGGACTATGATGGCCGCACCATGCCGCAAAAGGGACAGGCGGTCATCTCCGTGGGCGCTCTCACCGCCGGCAGCGAATTCCCCGGCTTGCAGCTGGCCATTCTGACCGAGGGGCAGCTCACGGCCAGAGTATCCGGCAAAGAGCCGAAGCGGCGGACGCCGAAAAACGACCCCTCACGCCAGAAGCTCCAGTCCTACGCCGACCTGACCCCCGGCGACTTAGTGGTGCACCAGCACCACGGCATCGGGCGGTTCGTTTCTATGATGCGTCTGCCGGTGGACGGGGTGGAAAAGGATTATATCAAGATCGCCTACGCCGGCAGCGACTGCCTGTATGTGCCGGCCACGCAGCTGGACTTGGTGAGCAAGTACATCGGCACCGGCGAAGACACGGGTCACACAAAGCTCAACAAGCTGGGCGGCACCGAGTGGGTCAAGACCACCAGCCGCGCCAAGGCCGCCGCCCGCGACCTGGCCAAAGGGCTGATCAGCCTCTACGCCCAGCGCCAGCGTCTGGCGGGCTTCGCCTTTTCGCCGGATTCCCCGTGGCAGCAGGAATTTGAGGACGCCTTTCCCTATGCGGAAACGGACGACCAGCTCCGCTGCATTCGGGAGATCAAAAACGACATGGAAAAGCCCCGTCCCATGGATCGGCTGCTGTGCGGCGACGTGGGCTACGGCAAAACGGAAGTCGCCCTGCGGGCGGTGATGAAATGCATACTGGACGGCAAGCAGGCGGCCATTCTGGTGCCGACAACGGTGCTGGCCCAGCAGCATTATGCCACGGCCGTGAGCCGGTTCCGCAGCTTTCCTGTGACGGTGGAGGTGCTGAGCCGGTTCCGCAGCGCGGGACAGGCAAAGGACATTCTGGAGCGCACGGCGCAGGGCAAGGTGGATCTGCTCATTGGCACCCACAAGTTATTGCAAAAAAATGTGGCATTCCACGATCTGGGGCTGCTCATCATCGACGAGGAGCAGCGCTTCGGCGTGGCCGCCAAGGAGCGGCTGCGGGAAAAGGCGCGGCAGGTGGACACCCTCACCCTCTCCGCGACGCCCATCCCCCGCACGCTGAACATGGCGCTCTCTGGCATACGGGATATGTCCACCATCGAGGAGCCGCCCCGCGACCGCCAGCCGGTGCAGACCTATGTGCTGGAGCACGACTGGGGCATTCTGGCGGAGGCCATGCGGCGGGAGATCGACCGGGGCGGGCAGGTGTACTATCTGCACAACCGCGTGGAAAACATCGAGTCCACCGCCGGACGCCTCCGGCAGCTTTTGGGGGAGGACGTGGCCATCGGCATCGCCCACGGCAAGATGAGCGAGAGCCAGCTCAGCCGCGTGATGCAGGACATGGCCGAAGGAGAAATACAAGTCCTCGTCTGCACCACCATCATCGAGACCGGCATCGACATCCCCAACGTGAACACCCTTATTATAGAAGACGCTGACCGCATGGGGCTTGCCCAGCTCCATCAGATCCGCGGGCGCATCGGCCGCAGCCCCCGCAGGGCTTACGCCTACCTCACCTTCCGGACGGGAAAAGTCCTCACGGAGGTGGCAAGCAAGCGCCTGACGGCCATACGGGAGTATGTGGAGTTCGGCTCCGGCTTCAAGATCGCCATGCGGGATCTGGAGATACGCGGCGCCGGCAACCTGCTGGGGGCGGAGCAATCGGGCTACATGATGAGCGTGGGCTACGACATGTATCTGAAGCTCCTGAACGACGCGGTGCTGGAGCAGCAGGGGAAGTCCGCCGAAATTCGGACGGAGTGCTCGGCAGACCTCACGGTGTCCGCCTACATCCCCGACGGCTATATCCCCCAGGCCAAGCAGCGCATGGATCTCTACCGCCGCATCGCCGCCATACGCACGGCGGCGGACTCGGGAGAAATTCTGGACGAGCTGCTGGATCGCTTCGGCGACCCGCCCAAGGCCGTGACGGCGCTGCTGGACGTGGCGCTGCTGCGAGCCGATGCCGCCGCCGTGGGCATCTGTGACATCTCCCAGAAGGGGCAGCAGCTTCTTTTCCGTTTCACGGATCGGGTGGATCCCCCCAGCCTGCTGGCGGTGTGCTCCATGGCATCGTACAAGGGCAGGCTCCTGCTGCACTCCGGCAGCCAGCCCTATCTGACGTTATATCTAAAAGAAAAAGAAAACTCCCTGCAGGCCGCTGCGGCGCTCACCGAGCAGCTCCGGCTGAAGCGGGAACAATAGCGGGTCAAGCGCCCGAAAACAGAAGGAACAGAAGGAACAAAAGGAGAAAAAATTATGAAAAACCTCATTATCCGCGCATTGGCCGGTCTGCTGGCCTCCGTCCTGCTGGTGACCGGCGTGGCGCTGCTGGGCAACATGCCCAACGGCAAGCGCACCGACGGCGTGTTTTACGGAGCCAGCGGCATCCATCCCGACGCCACCCTCATGACCGTGAACATGCAGCCCGTCACCGCCGAGGAGTACCTCTACTGGCTGGCCTACGACTGCGACTACCTCAGCTCCTACATGGGCACCGTGGACTTTGACGCCGCCGTCAGCGAGTCCATGAGCTTCGGCCAGTACGCCATGGAGGACGCCCAGCGCACGGTGACGCTGTACTCCGTGGTGCGTGCCTGGGCGGAGCAGGCGGGCATCACCCTGAGCGAAGACTCCCAGACCCAGCTGGACGCCCAGCGCCAGCAGTATGTGGATTACTATGGCGGCGAGGAGGGCTATGCCAAGCAGCTGGAGCTCATGGGTCTCACGGACGAGGGCTTCCAGCGGATCAATGAAGTGTACTTCCTGTATTCTGAGCTTTACGGCGCCTACTGCTCCGAAGACGGCGCCCTGCGTCCCTCCGCCGAGGAGATCGGCAGCTTTGCCCAAGAGAACAAATACTACACCTTCCTGCCCCTGCACTGGTCCTTCAGTGGCGACACCGAGGCTGACAGCGCCGCTGCGGCAAAAGCACAGGCCGCCGCCGAGCGTCTGAGCGCCGCCGCGGACAAGACCGCCGTCTACCTGCAGATCGCTCAGGAGATGGCACAGCAGGCCACGGAGACCGGCGAGACCCTCAGCGCCGCCGATCTGGACAGCGGCATCGCCGAGGCCGTGGCTGCCCTGCAGGAAAACGAGGTCAGCGGCGTGGTGACCACCGCCAGCGGCTGCTATGTGTTCGTGGGTAAGGCGCTGAATACGGACGCCGTGCTGGACAAGATGTTCAACGCCCGTCTGGACACCCTGCGCGACAGCGCCGCCATCCGCTACAACTGCCGCAGCTACGGCAAGCTGAACGTGGGCACTTTCTACACCAAGCTCCAGACCCTGCGCAGCCAGCTCCAGAGCGCATCCTCCGGCGATACCCAGTCCTGACCCTCTCCCCTTCGTCAAATCCACGAAAGTGGCCTTTGTTCATTGCCGAATATTACAATCTTTGCGGCAATACATATTTTTGTATCTTTTGCCCATTGACTATTGTTAAAAAAATGACTATCATAAAGTTGCTGTAAAGCAAGAGCAGTTCCATTGCATTCATTTTATTATAAATTTAGGAGGAACACATTCATGAAAGACCTGTATGTTGTCAATTGCTGCAGAACAGCCATCGGCTCCTTTGGTGGCTCCCTGAAGAATACGCCCGCTGCCGATATGGGCGCTATCGTGGTCAAGGAGGCCCTCAAGCGCGCCAATGTCGCTCCCGAGAATGTAGATGAGCTGATGTTCGGCTGCATCCTCACCGCTGCCCAGGGTCAGAATGTTGCCCGTCAGGTTTCCATCAAGGCCGGCATCCCCTATTCCGTCCCCGCTTACACCGTGGGCATGGTCTGCGGCTCCGGCATGAAGTCCGTCATCGAGGGTGCCCGTTCCATCCTGGCCGGCGATTCCGACATTGTTGTCTGCGGCGGTACCGAGAACATGAGCGCCGCTCCCTATGCCTCCCTGGACGCCCGCTGGGGTGCCCGCATGGGCGATAAGAAGCTGGTGGACACCATGATCAAGGACGGCCTGTGGGACGCCTATAACAACTATCACATGGGCACCACCGCCGAGAATATCAACGACATCTGGGGCATCACCCGCCGCGAGCAGGATGAGTTCGCCGCCGCTTCCCAGCAGAAGGCCTGTGCCGCCCGGGATTCCGGCCGCTTCGATGACGAGATCGTGGCCGTGCCCGTCAAGGTGAAGAAGGAGATCGTGGAGTTCAAGCGTGATGAGTATGTGAAGGAAGGCGTCACCGCCGACAGCATCGCCAAGCTCAAGGGTGCCTTCCCCGTAGGCCCCGAGTCCCCCAATCCCCAGGTGGTACACACCTTTGAGGTCACCGGCGCCCAGGATGCCGCTGACAAGGGCACCCAGCGTGTCACCGCTGCCAACGCCTCCGGCATCAACGACGGCGCTGCCGCCATCGTGCTGGCCTCCGGCGAGGCCGTGGCCAAGTACGGTCTGAAGCCCATGGCCAAGCTCATCGGCTGGGGCCAGGGCGGCGTGGATCCCAAGATCATGGGCGTAGGCCCCGTGGTGGCCTCCCGCAACGCTATGAAGAAGGCCGGCGTCACTATCGACGATATCGACCTGGTGGAGGCCAATGAGGCATTCGCCGCCCAGTCCATCGCCGTGGCTCGTGAGCTGCACTTTGACATGAGCAAGGTCAATGTCAACGGCGGCGCCATTGCCCTGGGTCACCCCGTGGGTGCTTCCGGTGCTCGTATCATCGTGACCCTGCTCCACGAGATGCAGAAGCGGCCCGAGGCCAAGAAGGGCCTGGCTACCCTGTGCATCGGCGGCGGCATGGGCACCGCAGTGGTGTTTGAGAAGTGCTGATCGGCTGAGGCATAACCTATAAAAGCAAATTTTGGGGGTCCCGGGCTTCCGGGACCCCCGTTTTACCCTGTCGAAAAATCCTTTGGATTTTCCGAAAAAAGGATTGTAGCCTGCTCCGCGCAAAAATTCCACACTTGCAGTCTCTTGCAGTCTGAGGGGTATTCTCCCCCACGCATATGTCGCGGTGAAAAATGATCCCAATTTTTTGCCGTCTGCGGGCGGCAAACTCTGCGAGGCTATCCCATGGATCGCGGAGGCTACAGATCTGCCGAAGCCCCTCTATTTTTGTCGAAAGGCAAAAATATCACCGCAGGGTGTTGACAGTCGGGCACAAATGTGGTATCCTAATTCTTGCCTTGATCCGCCGGTGTGGTGGAATGGTAGACACAGGAGACTTAAAATCTCCCGGTAGCAATACCGTACCGGTTCGAGTCCGGTCACCGGCACCATCCGGTACAATCAAATATCGCGGAGTAGAGCAGTTGGTAGCTCGTCGGGCTCATAACCCGGAGGTCGGAGGTTCAAGTCCTCCCTCCGCAACCAACAATGCGAACCGAAAAAGATATCGGTTCGGAAAACCCAGAAACCACAACGGTTTCTGGTTTTTTTTCTGTCATTTTTCAAGGTGGAATTCAAAAGATATCATTTCCCCAAAACGACCTTTGGGGAGGACTTGAACTAAATACCTGGGCTTTTAGGGGCAGATTTTGCGATTATTTTCGCAGAGTCTGCCCCTTTTTTCGTTTCTCTGATTGTTAAATGTTTGTGTCTTACCGGCTTTGTGTTGACGGTTCAATCACCAAGCTATTATATTTTCTTAACGAAAAAGCGGCACTTTTCGTAATCTCATTGCGTTTTCTGCAATATTATGTTATAATGTTTCACACAGTAAAATATTAGTCCACTAAACCGCTGTTAACATGTCAGGTCGCCAGACGGCGGCACTTATTAACGGAGGTTGTAATAATGAAAACCGAAAAGAAAGAAAAAACAATTGAAGTGTTGGATGTTATGATTCAACATGCAGACAAAGGCCCATCAGGCTTTTGGGTGGACGATTATGAAGGCTGTGGCAATCCCCAAATTTTCCCCGAATTCGAAGACGGATTAAAGCGTGGTAAGCTGATTCAAAAAGAACACTACTTATGTCCGTGGAATACTGCTGTTATGTACGGAAACGGACACGGCAATATTTACACTGGCTGCTACCATAGTTGCTCCATCGAGAAAGCAAAGTTTCTGTCTCCCGAAATGCTTAAATCCATTCTCAATCGGTTCAAGTCATCGTTAGCAAGCGGAAAATACGACAACAAGGATCAAATAACTCCCTTATTGACCGCAAGCGAAATTGAATACATTGAAAAGCAAGAGAAGAAACAAAAGCAGCTTGAAGAAGAAAGAAATAAAGCCTGTCGATCCGAGAGAATAAAAAAAGCAGTTAACTTAATTCAAAAATATCCGGAATACAAAGAAACATTTGCCACATATTATGGCGAAAAAATAATAGTTCAAACATATGATGGGAATATAGACTTTGATCCAAATGGATACAGCGATGTAGTAGGTGCAGAAAGATTTTCCTACGATGACTATATTGATGTACAAATCAGATCTTTCCATAAAACAAGAGGATGGTTTGCAACCTGTTACCACAGCATTCCTCTTTCATTTAAGGGAACTATTGAAAGAAAGACCAAAGATAATATTTGCTTTGAACGCATATTCGTTGAAGGAATGTATCCTGACGGCCTATGTTTTGATGGCAAAGAAGAACATGTTTGGATGAGCATTAAAGGCTTTGAAGAATATGAAATCGGAGATGGCGTTTCCTTCTTTGCAGAAGTTTATCGATATGTAAAAACAAGTAATGGAAAGCAGATTGACTATTCGCTAAGAGAACCCAAAAGCATCAAGAAGATTGATAAATACGCACTCCCAACAGATAAAGAACTGGCTGAGCAAGCTGTAAGTGAAATTATCTGCGAAACATGTTATCTGAATGAACAATGCAATCGGGTAACTTGTCTTCGTCCCCAAAAAGAGTTAAAACAGTTGAAAAGAGAAATGACGGAATTGGTTGTTGGGGGCAAAGACAAATGAAAAAATCAGTATTATTGTTAGTACTTTTGTTAGTAATTCAATTATGCGGATGTTCGTTAGTTCCAGTTGGAACAAGAACATCCGACATTGAAACACTGAAAAACTGGTCTTTTCAACACAACGAAGGCACGAATGACTATAGTGTATTCTTTGCTTTGTTAACTGGCTCGGAGCGATATGTTTCTGCTGATGTCGATGTTGACATTCGAATTGTGAATGATAACGGTGAAGAAGTATATAGTGGGACGCATTCCATAACCAAAGATGATTTTGGATATTATTCAAGCAAGGTGGCGGGTGAGCAGTATTTAGCAAATCTGAGAATCCCTGCATCAAATATTGCCACGGGAACTTCAGCAAATGGAAAAGTATACCTAACAGTTTACAAGGGAGAATTCCTACGGTTTGATGAGGTGAATTGCGAAGCATTGTATTGCTTGCCAGTCAAAGATGTACAACTCATAGCTGACGGTTTGCCCCAAGAAATTAATGTCAAAGGCTATGATGGCAAAGTAGAATCCAAGATTAGAATTGAAGAAGTAAAATACACATATGAAAAGGAGTTTACTTCTCAATTAAAAATCACCGTAACTGGCTCGAAAACATATGGGAGTTCTTCTACATATGATATGATCAAATACAAAATCTACGACAGCAAGGATTTTATGGTTGAGGATGGTATGCTCTCCTTATCCTCTCTTTCTAACGGCGACAAGTTCAAAGATGACACTATAATAGTTTATGATGTTGTCCCCGGAGAAACCTATACGATTAAATTTTCCGAATACAGTTGGTGAATATATCTGTAATAGAAGCCCCTAACTGAATGTTAAGGGCTTCTGTATTTCAGGGAGGTTGCGCATACATTTTATGCGCAACCTCCTTTTTCGTTTTGTACTCCCTTCTCTAACAATAAGGATGAGTAAATATATTGGAAAGGAGAATTGTCCCATGCAGTATTTTGATAAGAACGGCAAGGAAATCAAGGCGGGCCTTGAGATATGTCCTTCTGAACAGGAAATCCGTACTGAGCTTGAAGAACTTGCACCGATCATTGAAGGGACAGAGGTTGCCTTGGACTATGGCGAGAAGGTCTCGAAGGAAGACTATGAAAAGTACGAAGCAGCCATTGCTCGAAGAACAACGCTCACATCGATGCTCGGTGAGGATAGCCCTGCCCCCGAAATTACCATGCAGTAGAAAGGAGTTGGTGATAAATATGGCTTTGTTATTCTCTGCGGTTAGAGCGACCGCAAACGACCAGGAAGTCGAATTCTTTGTGGGTGGTATCCCAAGGGAGTATGACGACCTCGAAGGCTGGACTGCCTTCGACAGATTTATGGGAGAAATTGATAAAGAAACCGAAGTGGCTGTTCATGCGGAATCATACCTTTACGGTGAAGAAGAAACATATCGCGCCACTCCCGAAGAAGTCGCATATTTTATGAAACGAATCGAAATGGACGATACATTCCTGTCCCGATGCGACAATATTGAAAGTGTGGATTTCACAATCGATTGGTCTCCCGAAGAATTATTCAATATGGAGGTACAACAATGAACGATTGGGAAAGACAGCATAGACAAGCACAACAGTACAAGGATGCATATCCCCCTGGCACTCGGCTCATGCTTCTGTGCATGAATGATCCTCACCATCCTGTAGAAAGCGGCACCCGTGGCACAGTCGAACATGTTGATGACATGGGTACTATTCATATGCGATGGGACAATGGTCGAGGACTTGGCATTGTCCCCGGTGAGGATGAATTCCGCAGACTGACTCAAGAGGAAATCGATCAGGAGCTGAGAGATCAGGCTCAAGAGCAGTCTATGCAGAATCAGATTATGTAGAGAGCGAGGTGAACTGGAAAACAGATAGGTCGGATGCCGTATGGCTATCCAATTTATTGATTTATGTTCGGGTATCGGAGGTTTCCATTCCGGCTTGATGGCGACAGGTCATTACGAGTGTGTTGGACACGCTGAAATTGATCCTAATGCTGCAAAGGCATATAAAGCTATCTACGGTGAAGAAGGAGGTTTGAACTATGGCGACCTGCGGGAAATTGACCCAAAACAACTGCCCGACTTTGAGTTGCTCTGTGCCGGATTTCCTTGTCAAAGTTTCTCTGTTGCAGGGCGAAGGCTCGGATTCCAAGATACAAGAGGTACTGTGTTCTTTGAAATTGCCCGAATCATTGCAGAGAAACGGCCTCCATTTCTACTCTTGGAGAATGTCCCCGGTTTGTTATCGCATGACAGCGGCAGGACGCTTACTACCATCTTCTCCTCGCTTGTTGAAATGGGGTATCATCTCGAATGGATGGTGCTTAACAGCAAATACTTCGGAGTCCCACAACAGCGAAGAAGGCTGTACATTGTCGGATATCTTGATGCACGATGTGCCGGAAAAGTATTTCCTCTCGGAAGCAGCTATGCGAAAAATCTTAAGCAGCTTATCCCCGGCGCACAGGGACAAAGAGTCTACGAAACAGACGGTGTAGCTTGTACCCAATGTGCAAGTGCCGGTGGTTGGGGCGGTAAGACAGGATTATACTTCATCGATATGAATGTAAATCCTAAGATTACCGAGGTAGCGCGATGCATTACGGCAAGGCAAGACTCGGGTGTCAGCAATCACAGAGGTGAACACTCTGCTGTGCTGATCGAGGACGAGCCTCCCAGGGCTATGCTTACTCCCGACCGAGAAAAGGTACGGCAGCAAGGACGGCGAATTAAAGAGCCGGACGAACCCATGTTTACCATTACAGCCCAAGATAAACATGGTATATACCATAAAGGAAGAATCCGAAAGTTGATGCCTGTGGAGTGTTGGTTGCTCCAGGGATTTACTGAAGAACAATTCAATAAAGCACAGGCGACCGGACTGAAGGATGGTCACCTTTATAAAATGGCAGGTAACGCAGTGAGCGTACCTGTCATTACTGCTATTGGGCAAAAGATATATGAAATAAATGCCGACCTCGGCATCATAAGGGAGTGATGAAAATGCCAAACCATATCACGAACAGTATAACGCTGTCAGGTAACAAAGAGAAAATCGCCGAAATGATGGAAAATATCAAAAATGATGAAGTTGGGGTAGGCTCTATTGATTTCAATAAGATCATCCCTATGCCTGAGAACCTTAATATCGAATCCGGTTCTGCTACGGAGCGCGGTTATAAGGCGTATAAGGATTTTATGGAAGTGTATACACTGTTCGGCACAACGAATATGGATAATATTCTTCATGTACCGTTGAGTTCCGAAGAAGTATTTCTGCGGCAGCGTTCTGACATCGACCGTGCCGAATTTGAACTCGGCAAGACCGCATTTCAGAACATGGTGAAATACGGCGCAACCGCATGGTACGATTGGTGTATTCAAAATTGGGGCACGAAGTGGAATTCATACGGGTATGATCCAGAGGTAGATTATAGCGATGGTGACAGTCTGTGGTTTCAAACGGCGTGGTCGGCTCCTCATCCTATTCTGGAAAAACTGTCCGAAATGTATCCGAGCATCACATTTGCTCATCAATGGGCAGACGAGGATTTAGGTGCAAACTGTGGTTCGAGAACTTACCTCGGAGGTGAGATGATTGATGAGTTCATTCCTGAAGGAGTTCGCGCCATGCAGTTTGCCTTGGAGCTGTGGGATTACGATCCCATTGACCTTGGTCTGGCACTGAACAAGACTGGCACCGGTTATGTCTCAATGACGGAGGATAAGTATGAGTTAATTGAGTTGTTCGGTAAGCCCGCGCTTTTTACCAACGATCGACTTACTGATGCAGATATTCCCGAGGGCTTATATTGCTACCACCTTCGGGAGTCAGATGACGGAGATTGCTTCTGTTCCATTGAACCGAAAGTTGTCGTTAATCATGGTGGATCAATCATTACAAACGAGCCGATTGATTTCGGAAAAGCAGGATATATCGGATTCACAGATGACACTTCGCCAAATTTTATCGGAAACGATCTCACCTTAGAGGAATATATGTTGGGAAATTTTAATCTTGATCAGATTCAGGAGGAACAAAGTCTATGAGCATAAAACAAATCAATATGCGTGATCTCCTCGACTATGAAGGTCGAGAAGGACTCATACTTCAAGGCTGCGGTGGTGATCCTCAAGAGTGGATTGATGGCATTAATGATCTCTTCACCACACAAGAATTGCTTATGGATGGGACAAAGTTCAAAAACGATGAGTGTGCCGTTTTTGATAACAATGGCTCAACCTGCATCCTGTTTGGTTTTACAGAGGATGTTAATCTCGATTATGGGAAACTTGCCATGTGGCGTATTGGAACACATTCACAGTTTGGCGGTACATGGCTATCCGACTTTGTGGATCATCAGTTCGGCGGATTTCATGCAAAGCAAGAGCAGAAAAGCTCAAAGCCCAATTGCCCTTTGATTGGACAAGACGGTAATATCTTCAATCTGATGGGTATTGCTTCTCGAACTTTACGTGAAAACGACCTGGGAGAGCAAGCCAAGGAAATGACCAACCGAATACATTCGGATGCCAAGAGTTATGACGAAGCTCTCTCTATTATCGGCGAGTATGTAAATATCACCTCTGTAGACGATTTTGATGCTATAGATGAAGATGAAGGGATGGATATGGAGCTATGAATGAGTTCTTATTTTTCCTCATCGGACTTATGCTCGGTGGATGCCTCGGTATCGTAATACTCTGCAGCTTTCAGCTTAACCGGATCAATGACTACGAATCGCAGATCAGGAAGCTGAAATCACAACTCGCCAAGGAACAAAAGGGCGAGAACATAAATAAATGACTTTGAGGCCGTTTGCGTGTGTATACACAAAAACGGCCTGTTTTTGTTTTATACGCAACTGCCTCCCAATGAAAGGAGGTTGGTTACATTGTCCGGCTCGGTAAGCCCACTCCCTTGGACTGGAAGCAAAGGATGTATCTATACAACAATTGATGCCTTTATGCCTCCCCATAAAACATATGTGGAAGCATGTATGGGAAGTGCGGAGGTGTTCCTACGGAAAAGACCATCGGAAAGAGAGATCATCAATGACTACAACGGTGACTTGGTGAAGTTCTTCCGAGTGTTACAGCGTAGTGAAAAGTTGGCATATCTGATAGGACGGCTTTACTTGTCTTTCAACTCCGAGCAGCTCTTCAAAGCGAATAAGGCCATGCTTGCGGATGTCCCCAATATTCTCGATGATCTCACGGAAACCTCCGTTATTATCGAAAACGCTGATTGGTCGGACATTGAGAAAGCCGTCGCCTTCTTTGAAAATCAGATATTCAGCTTCTCGTCCACAGGCAAGACCTTTGCCATAGCAAAGAAAGATATGACGAAAAGGTTCGGCAGACTCGTAGCCGCCTGTAGCAGATTGCGGAATGCAGTTATTATGCATCGTGATTATAAGGACTGCATCGCCTATGCTGCAGGTAAGGATACATTCATTTTGCTCGATCCTCCGTACAAGGGTACGGAAAACTATTATCAAAAGGCGAGTTTCGGTAGCGATGAACACGCTATGCTGTTTGAGTTCATGAACGGAGTCCACGAAAAGTACAAGGGTGAATGCAAATTCATCATCACCTATAACAACGATCCGTACATCGTGGATCTTGCGAACAAGTATGGATTTGATACCTATGTACAGAAGCGACTCCACAACATGGCGCAAAGCACCAAGCCCGGTGAAATGTTCGAAGAACTGCTGATTGGCAACTTCAATCTGCTCGATCAGGCAGAACTGAACAACAAGTACCTGTTGGAACAGACCCGGCAGCTTACTCTATTTGACTTTCAATATGACTACTAAAAGGAGAATCAAAATGGAATACAGAGCAGAATTTGGAATTACCCTGCCGGAAGATCTGTTGAATGCGCTCGGAATCGATGAAGATACCCTGTTCGAAGCGTATTATGATGACGGCAAAATCAAGGTTAGAATCCTTGATGAAGAAACCCTCGAGGATGAATTCGAGGATGACGATGAGGACTTTGATGACAATATCGATGCCCCCGAGGAATGTGCCGAGTGTCCGCACTTCTGCTGGCATTGCGGTGTATGTACCCTTGATGAGTAAAGGAGTGTGACTGGAACAATGAGAAAGATTGTGCGTGTCCTCGGTAAGCGAGGACGAATTACTATCCCCTATGAGATCAGAATCCGCAACAATATCGGTTATAACGATATCCTCTCCTTTGAGGAAAAAGATGCAAATACCATCATCCTTAAAAAGGAAAAGCTTTGCGGTGGTTGCACTCCCGAGTGCTTTGACGAGGTCGATGACCTCTCCATTGAGGACTTCCTCGACAGCCTCACTCCCGAACAGCAGCGAAAAGCAACGATCCATTTGAATCTGTTGTGGGCGCAGAGAGAAGGTGCAAAAATCAATGGCAACACATAAAGTCGTGTATCGGTGGTCTCAAGATTACGCAAAGAGGTACGATGAACTTGATCAATGGCGTGAAAGCTACAAGGAAAACTGCACCTGTGCAAGAGCAATCGAAAAGGCCATTAATGAAAACTACCAGGATAACCGGCTTAATACCGACTCAGCCCAGGGCATCATCGCTGAATACGGATGGAACAGAGTCCAATGGGTTCTTGCGAACACAATTCAGCAGCACGCTGATGACGGAAGGTTCAGCCCCGAAAACAAGAAATGGGCAGAAGGCTACTATATGCCCGAAGACGATAATTTGTGGCATTATTCCGTGGAAGCGCATCCAGGCCTGGTAAATATGTTTGTCGACCGAGTCCAAAAGGAATGGCAAGCACTTGGATTATTTGACCGGACCCATTGTACAGACGAGGGAGATTACGAGGATAAGCTGATCGTGTTAAAACCTTCGAGTTTGAAGGATCAGTATAAAACGCCCGAGTTTCAACTCTTCTATGCTACAAGCGGATTCGGTTGTGATCCAAAGAAGATCGGCACACAAGTGGCTGGGCATTTTCTCAAGGATGACGAATATGCCCATTTCCGTAGAGCCGATTTCATTGGAGTAATCCGTGAAGATTGTATCCCCGAGTGGGCGCAAGAGAAGTTGAAGCAATATCAAGAACCCGTGGAGCAAACGGATATAAAAATGGAGTAAACGGTAAGGTGATGCAAAATATGATTGTGTTGCGACCGGCAAATAGGCTGCCGGAATGATAAAAATCTGATGAAACGAGGTAAAGGAAAATGGCAACCAAGAAAACTACTGGTGCAAAAGCACCCAAGGCAACCGAAAAGCAGGTTGAACAGGCCGTCCCTGCTACGGAGAATAAAGGAACGCAGTATCGTATTCCTTTTATTTCCGCAAAGATCGACCGTATGTCTACTGACCCCAACAGCAAGATCAAGGCGAATGCAAGTGTAACCATTGGCAATCACTTCGCTATCCATGGTCTCAAGGTCTATGACGGCGGCGATAAGGGCTTGCAGGTTCTCTATCCAGGACATAAGGGATCGGATAACAAGTTCTATGATGATTTCCATCCTATCACCAAGGAAGCGCGAGAAGCTCTCAATGGTTATGTCCTTGATGCCTATGAGCAGAAGCTCGAGCAGATACAGGGTGAGGATCAGGCAGCCGGAGAAGACCTCGATGAAGACGAGGAACCTGCTTTTGAGCAGACAATGTAGGCGTTTTTGTTAAATAATCAATAATTCGCTGGACTTTTGAAAGTGTTTCGGTATTGTGTTGTTTGAGGTGATAATTATGATGAAACGAGCAATCGCAATTCTTATGGCGATTATGCTGTGCATGACACTTATTGCGTGTAGCAATCAGCCTGTAACACAACCGACTTTGGAGTCTGACGAAACGGTTATAAGTGAATTGGTAAGTGCAACATTGGGCAACGAAGATGATAGCGATGGCAACGATACCGTTCACTCCGAAAAACCTACAGAAAACTCCACCCTCTCTACAACAACTGTGACAGAGGATGTGGTTACATCTGAAAAAGAAAAAGATGAAACCAAGCCTTCGGCAACACATCCTTCAACGGAGGATATTGAACAAAACGATCCTCCAAAGGAAACCGAAGAATCCTCTCCTCCCAAAGTCACAACAACTGATCCTGTAGAGGAAACAGATGCGACAACAGTACCCGAAACGGAAAAGAAAACTGAGCCGTCAGAGGAAACAAAGCCTCAACCGCAACCCGAGGAAACAAAGCCTGTGGAGCAGCCATCGACATATGATATCGAGAGATTGGTGGCTCAGTATATCAATCAGTACCGAGCTGATCAAGGATCATCCTCTGCGACTATCCTCCCAGGACTAACAGAGGTGGCAAGGTATCGTGCAAGGCAGCTTGTTAGTGACTTCTCCCACAACAGCAACCCCAACCCCTGCACGGTCTTACAGTACGGTGAGTACATTGATATGACCTTGTTCGGTGGGGATGCAAGTGAAAGCTATTATCGTGGCTATAATCGAGAAGCCATCGGTAAGGGCGACTGGTTCGGTACAGCCGACCAAATGGCTCAAAGGATCGCAAGTGGCTTCAAGAAAAGCAGTAAGCATTGGGCGTATGTCGGCGACTCTGAATACAGCTATATGGCTGTAGGAGTGCACTATAACGAATCCGATGGAAAATGGTACTGTTGTATCTGTATGAGCAGTAAAAACTATGGTGATTAAAAGATAATCTACCGCAAGAATGCCCTCGTCCACACGGACGGGGGCTGATTTTATTTCAATCATGAAAGGACGAATGATCTATGAGTTTTGCAAAGAATAAGTGTTCAAAAGTATTGGCAATGGTTCTTGCGGTGGTAATGGTGGTAATGGCGATGCCTATGAGCGCATTCGCCGCAGTCGCAAGTGATCTCCCCGAGGAAATGGTGGATCACTCCATCCTCCGCGCACTGGCATATACCGGATACGATGTAGATCAGCAGATTGCAGATGGTACATTGTATCAGTCTGGTAGCTACGGCTCAAGAACTCCTTCCAATATTCTATCTGGCATTAACTACGGCACATCCACATCCGGTTTTGAAACCGTGGCAGATGCTTCTACCGTGACCGGTCTTGCGCCTAACATTGCAAGATACCAGGATTACGGTCTCTGCTGTGCCTCCTTCGTGACCTATTATATTTGTAACTACTTACCCAATATCGAGGGTGTAGATACGCAGTTTATCACGGATGCGATTAAGGCGACCGGATGGAACTCCCAGGCGGTCGTAACATGGCAAAAAGCTCTCAATGGCTTGGCAGACGAAGGTAAGATCGAGAAGATTGGCACAAGTGCATCCAATGTTGACAGAAGCAAACTTGCTCCTGGTGACATTGTTATCTTCGGTGATTCTGAGAATAGCCACAAGCATGTAGCCATCTACTCCGGCACATACAACGGTGTAGATTTCATTATCCATGTAGGCAATGATCGTGGCCCCGAGATTTCCCGTATTGACTGGATGGGACAGGCTGGTGATAAGTCCTCCTATCCTAACGCATACTTCCATCTTCCCGATGACATCTTCGAGAATGATGGCAGCATCGAGGTCTATAAGGAAGATACCGATGGCAAGGCTCTTGCCGGTGCGTATTTTACTGCGACCAATACTGAAACAAACGAAAAGTTTGTAATCGGCCCCACCAATAGTAATGGCTACGCCAAGAGTGAGGACAGAATCCCTTATGGCACTTATACCATTACAGAAACGGTATTTCCGACTAATTACAGAGCCTATGGTACGACCACATGGACGAAGACTCTGGATTCGGAAACGCCCAATGCCACCATCACAATTGAAGCGGTCAACGAATTGATCCCCGGATCTGCCAAGATCGTGAAGAACTCCGAAGATGGCGAGGTAGCAGGTGTCAGTTTCACCATTAAAGGCAATGGTGTGGATAAGACAGTCACCACCGATGAAAACGGTAAGATTAAGATTGATAACCTCAAGCCCGGCAATTACACCGTAGCAGAAATTGTATCTGACGAGTATGAGCCGCAAGAGGTTAGAACGGTTACGGTTGTTAGCGGTCAGACTGCTACTGTAACATTCAATAATGTTCTCAAGCGTGGTTCCTTGCAGGTTACGAAGGATTCCGAAGACGGACTGGTGGAGGGAGTGCAGTTTAAGTTGTCCGGCACTTCTCTCTCGGGACTTCCTGTGGAGCAGTACGCCGTAACCAACGCAAATGGTGTTGCGACTTTCGAGGATGTTCTCATCAGCGGACACGCTCCCTATGTACTCGAGGAAGTAAATACAGCCGAGAGATACATTGTCCCCGATAATCAGACGGCTGCAATCGAATGGAATGAGGTAACCAACAATTACTTCTATAACGAACTAAAGCGTGGCGACCTCAAAGTTACCAAGACGGCCGAAGACGGTCTGGTAGAAGGAATGAAATTCCACCTGTATGGAACTTCTCTCTCCGGCGCAAAAGTCGATGAATATGCATATACCGATGAAAATGGCATTGCGATGTTCTACGGCGTATTGATCGGTGAAGGGTACACTCTCGAGGAAGTCAACACAAATATTCGCTATGTCGTACCTGCAAAGCAGACTGCGGATATCGCATGGAATGAAGTGACCAATAATTCCTTCGAAAACATTCTAAAGAAATTCCGTGTGGATGTATTCAAGGTAGACGGCTACCTGTTTTGGGGCGATCCCGAAGATGAGGAAAGCGGTGGTCTTGTGCCTGTTTCCGCAGTTCCGATGTCTCTCGCAGTCGACTCCGATCAGATGGTCAATGAATACGGTTGGCCTTATGGTGTAACACAGGGCAATGCAACCCTGGAAGGTGCTGTATATGGTCTCTATAACAACGGAGTCCTTGTAGATACCTACACGACAGACAAAAACGGTTATTTCTTGACCGATTACTATGTCTGCGGTGACAATTGGTATTTACAGGAGATCACCCCGAGCGAAGGCTATTTGCTTGATGATACGAGATACTATATCGACTGTTCCGCCTACGAGTATACTGTAGAACTGAACACCGAGTATGTGGATGTATACGAAGCAATCGTTCGTGGCAAAATCGCCATTATCAAGCATTGTGATGATGGTAGCACCAAAATCGAAACCCCCGAGGAAGGTGCAGTATTTGCTGTTTACCTCAAGAGCGCAGGATCTTACGACAACGCAGAGGAAAAAGAAAGAGCAATCCTTTTCTGCGATGAGTTCGGCTTTGCTGAAACCGCATGGCTTCCCTACGGCACTTATGTCGTAGAGCAGATCGATGGTTGGGAAGGCAAGGAAATGATGCCGGCATTTGATGTGAACATTAACGCAGATGGCGAAACCTACCGCTATCTCATTAACAACGCCACCTTCGAAGCGGAAATCGAAATTGTCAAGAAAGACATTGAAACAGGCAACATCATCCCTTCCGCCGGAATCGGCTTTAAGGTTCGTAATACTGACACCGGTGAATATGTTATTCAGCGTGTAAACTATCCCACTCCCGTGGATATCGAGGTGTACTACACCGACAGCACCGGCAAGTTGATGCTACCTTCTCCGCTTCCTTACGGCAATTACGAAATAATCGAGCAGAACACCTGCTATGGTTATGTACTTGACAGAGAACCCGTAGCATTTAAGGTTGATGGATCGACCGATCTTGTAACCGTGGTCAAGTCCAATATTGCACAGAAAGGCACGATCACCATTGAAAAGACCGGTGAGGTATTCTCCTCCGTCCGTGAAAACGAAGGTATCTACCAGCCCGTGTATGAAGTGAAAGGCTTGGCAGGTGCAGTATATGAAATTACCGCAGCCGAGGATATCGTAACCCTGGACGGCACAACCCGTTATACCAAGGGACAGGTTGTTGCGACCGTTACCACGGATGCAGATGGCAGGGCAACATCCGAACCACTCTATCTTGGCAAGTTTACCGTTAATGAAGTTACTGCTCCCCACGGCATGGTGCTGAACACCAACCCTGTGGATGTAGAACTGACCTATGCAGGTGAAAATGTAAAAGTCATCACAACCTCCACATCGTTCTATAACGAGCGACAGAAGGTCACGATTGATCTGTCTAAGTCTCTCGAAAATGACGATGTATTCAATATCGGTAACGGAGATGAAATCACCCGTGTCCAGTTTGCACTCTATGCAGCCGAGGATCTGATTGCCGAAGACGGTAAGACTATCCCCAAGGATGCGCTCATTGAAATCGATGCCTGTGATACAGACGGAAAGATTACCTTTAGTACTGATTTGCCCGTAGGCGCAAAGGTATATGTGAAGGAATACGCAACCGACAGCCACTATATCCTCTCCGACCTCATCTATGAGGTGACCTTCGATTATGAAGGCCAGGACACCGGCACCGTCAGAAAGAACATTAATGACGGCAATGCCATCGAAAATGAGATGATCCGTGGCAGCATTGTGGGCAAGAAGCTTGATGAGGATGGCTTTGCCATCTGTGGCGCACTCTTTGGCCTATTTGCGGAGAACGAAACTGAGTTCACAGAGGAAACCGCAATTCTTACCTGCGAGTCCAATGAGATTGGTGTCTTCCACTTTGAGAATGTACCTTTCGGCAGATGGATCGTGCGCGAGATTAAGGCAGCTCCGGCTTTCGTCTTGAACGAAAACAGCTATGCGGTTACCGTTTCCGAGCATGAGCAGGTCATAGAGATTACTATCGAAAATGAATTCATTACCGGCATAGTCAAGACCACCAAGGTCGATAAGGAGTATCCCGAGAATACGCTCGGCGGCGCCATCTTCGAAATCTTCGTGGATGTGGATGGCAATCAGGAATTCGATGCAGAGATCGACCTGCTCGTAGGTGAAATGACCGAAGGCGAAAACGGTGTCTACACAATGGATAACCTCCGCTATAACGGTTACTTCCTGTACGAAAAGGTTGCTCCCAATGGCTTCCTCAAGGATGATGGCTATTACTATTTTGAGATCAGAAATGACGGAGAAACCGCTGTCGTAGAAAACGATGCCGGCATTGGATTTACCAATCAGCCTATCAAGGGTAATGTTACTACCACCAAGGTGGACGAGGAATATCCCGAGAACAAGTTGACCGGTGCCGAATTCCACATCTATGCGGATACCGATAAAAACGGTGAATTCAATGCGGAAATTGATACCTTTGTAGTCGCACTTAGCGAAACCGAACTTGGTGTTTATTTGGCAGAAGGTATCCGCTTCGGTGGGTACTTCTTATATGAAGAAACTGCCCCTGTAGGCTTCGTAAAGGACGATACCTATCATTATTTCGAGATTCGTAACGATGGCGAAACCATTGTGGTCGAAAACAAGGCAGGCGTTGGCTTCACCAACAAACCTATTGTTGGCGAACTCGAACTGACTAAGACCGACATCGCAGATGGCAAGCCCCTTGCAGGTGTTGGATTCCGTATCAAGGATGCGGACGGTAATACTGTGATCGAAGGTTATACTAATGAAAACGGCATTGCCAAATTTACTCTTCGTTATGGAAAATACACCTATTCTGAATTTGATCCTCTCGATGGCTATGTAGCCAATACCGATGAGTATCCGTTTGAGATTACCGAGGACGGACAGATCGTTAAGGCAAGCGTAACCAACGAAAAAATCCCTGTCCCCGATATCCCTCAGACCGGAGATAACTCTAATCTTGGCTTCTGGATTGGCCTTGGTGCTATTGCCCTCGGCGGCCTGATTGCTACTGCTGTTATTGCCATCAAGCGAAAGAAGGACGATGAGGAATAAACATGATGAAAAAGGTGTATATCTGCGCACCTTTGGGTGGCGATGTCAAGGGTAACCTTGAAAAAGTCAAGCGATATACCCGATTCGCATTAATGTGTGGCACGGCTCCGGTCGTGCCACATTTTTATGCACTCTGCCTCGATGACGATATCGAAAAAGAGCGAGAAATCGGTATAGTCGCAGGGCTTGGCATGTTGTGGTTTTGTGACGAGCTTTGGGTGTTCGGGGACGAAGTTACCGAAGGAATGCACACGGAAATCAACTTCTGCAAGAACCTCAACATCCGTATAAAGAAGATCAATGAAAAAGACATCAGAAAAGCGATTGGAGGATGATTACAATGAAAAAGAAAATTACAAGAATCCTGCTCTGCGTGGCAATGGTGGCTGTAATTGTCAGCACATTCTCTATGACTGCGTTTGCAGCCGGAGATGTAGCCGGTGCTATTGAGCAGACTTGGAACACGGCAAAAACTCAGGTACAGTCCGTAGTTAACAATGTTGTGTTCCCCGTAGTAGATATGATCCTGGCCATCCTGTTCTTTGTTAAGCTTGGTACGGCATACTTCGACTACCGCAAACACGGTCAGTTCGAATTCGCAGCTCCTGCGATCCTGTTCGCTTGTTTGATTTTCACCCTAACCGCGCCTCTGTATATCTGGACAATCCTTTAAGCGGAGGTGAATGGGATGAATTTCTTTGAAAAGGAAATGCGGATGATGTTTGAGCATACAGGCATCATCCAAGACCCCAAATTCGTTGGAAGGACGATGGTAGGCATCCTGGACGATAATTTGCGTGTGAAAATGCAGTTCGTTTCTACCTTCATCGCCAACCATTACGATGCAATTCAGGTTTCTATTATCAATCGCACCGATGGTGTGGTGGATAAGGAAACCATGAAGTTTGGTGACATCATCGGTCTGCAAAAGGATAACTGCGGAAATAATGTTCATCTGTATATGTGGGAGCAGAGCGATAAAACCGCATATTGGTATATCCCCGTATCTGTAACCGACAAGGCAAAGATAGCGGATACTGCCCTCGAATATGTGGGAATGTATCAGCAACAGGATATGTCAGTGAATGAAATGCAGTTTCAGTAAGAGAAACCAATCCCAGGGGACGGTGAAAGCCGTCCCTGCTTTCGTAATATTTGGAGGTGATAAAGAATGTTTGACTGGATCGGCGATTTAATCGATTCGGTTGTAGGTGCAATACAGGACGGTTTTGAGTGGATCGGTGAAGTCCTTTTAGGTCAGATTTGGAATACAATGATGCAATGGCTGTATGAAACTGTTTATACGGCAGTTGCAGATTTCTTTGCACTAATGGGCAATATGGGTGCAGATATCTTTAATCTTTCGTGGGTACAAGCCACAGTCGAACTGTTTACCTTGTTTGGATGGGCATTGTTTGTTGCAGGTGTGGTGGTCGCAATATTTGATGTTGCAATTGAATACCAAAACGGTAGAGCAGATATTAAATCATGTGCTATCAACATATTAAAAGGCTTCTTTGCCTGTTCACTGATAGGGGTAGTACCGATTGAATTATACAAGTTTTGCATTAGTCTGCAAAACACATTTGCATCGGAAATTGCCGCTTATGCAGGATCAACACAGTCCTTTGACTTGTCAATCACAGCACAGGGTGTACTCGTAGGAAGTTTCTTTGCGGGCAATCTGTCCTCGCAGTTGGGGTTGTTTACTCTTCTTTGCCTAATTGCATTTGGATATTGCGTTGTCAAGATTTTCTTTCAGAATATCAAGCGCGGAGGAATTTTGCTTGTGCAGATGGCAGTAGGATCATTGTATATGTTTTCTGTCCCCCGAGGTTATCACGATGGCTTTGTGCAATGGATGAAGCAGGTCATTGCTATATGCTTGACTGCATTTATGCAGACAACACTACTGTACCTTGGCTTGATGACTTTCCCCGGCAATATGCTTCTTGGTCTTGGCATTATGCTTGCCGCCAACGAAGTGCCTCGCATTGCACAGCAATTCGGTCTCGACTCGAGTGTAAGAGTCAATATGATGTCCGTTGTGCATGCAACAACTACGGCAGTCAATCTCACACGCTCCATCGCAAGGGCAAAGTAAGGATGGTGGCAACATGAAGAAAAACATGGAATTTGAACGAGAAGACTTGGTCGTGGATCGGGATATTCAGCTCGACAGCGACAATAAACAGCAAATCGTGGCCTACCTCGAAACCCTCTTTGATGTGAATGAGAAGTTCAATCTGCAGCTCGATTCGGAAGCCGGTGAATGGGTAAATATGTACGGCATTTATACCCATTGAGCGACTTCCTTACAGTCGAATGCATTATCAGCAAGGATAACAGCAGCGAGAGCTTCTTCTATACACCTACAACGGCAGAATCTGCGTTGATTAAGGAATTGATCGCAGAGAAAATAAAAGAAGAATTCGGACAGACCCCAACAGAGTTCGTTTGTGATCTCGTCCACCATGAAGAAAAGGCATATCTGTATTACAACCGAAGCGGATGTGATACAAGACCGTCATCAGCAAAATTCAATCGACTCAAGCAGTACTGCCAGGAGAACGGATATATAGTAGATGGAAGCACCTCCATCAATGCACCCATGAGCAGAAGCGGTGGTGAATTAAGGAGTATGGTGGAATACTGCAAGTCCCGAGGTATCCGAAGGATTGTCGTTGACGAAATGAAGGATGTTGCAGACACACCGTGGGAAACAGCGCGAATACTGAACCATCTGCAAAATAATGGTCTTGTGTTAAATGTTGTACATTGCGATATGGTGTTCGGGCAACAGAGAACCCAGGGGATCGACACAGGAGAAATAGAATTTGGAGGGATGTAAATGACACAGTATATCTATCCGCAGAACCTCAAGGCTACAGCAAACTTGTGGCTGTGGGGACTGCGAGATTTCTGCATTATCGGTATAGCAGCCCTCCTTTCGGTTGTAATACTGGTGTATGTGCAGTTTTTTGCTCCTGCGGTCGTAACGCTGTGCTATGCGTTTTTGACCATACGCATGGATGATACAACCGTGCTGGACTATATGAAATACGCTGTGAAATTCTTAATATCTACACAGCAATACTTTGAGTGGAGGTGAGCCAAATGGCAAAAGAAAAGCAGAAAAAAAGAAAAGGCAGTTCGGTGCAAGACCTCATTGGCGTAAAAACCTTTACAAAATACGGACTGAAAACCAACAAAGCCGAGCTGCTCTTCTATCTTGTTGCACCGACAAATATCTCGGTGCTTTCGCATACCAATATCGAAATCAAGGTTAGGCACTTGATGATGGTGCTTTCCGCACTACCGGATATTGAAATTGCCTGTACCGACTCTTCCGAGTGCTTCGATGATAACAAGGCATACCTTCATATGCGACTGGATGAGGAACAGAATCCCAAGGTCAAGAAGATGCTGAAAAAGGATATCGAATTCTTGAATCAGATACAGGTAGAGATGGCTACTGCTCGACAATTCTTGTTCATCGCACGATGTAAAGCAAAGAAAGCCGAGCAGGTATTTCAAATGGCCAACCGTGTAGAGAAGGTGATCTCGGAGCAAGGCTTTGAAGTCAGAAGAATGCGGAAGGAAGACATAAAACGCTTCCTGGCCTTGTATTTCGATGCAAGTCTCAATGGTGAGCAAATGCCCGATATTGACGGCGAACAGTTCTTCGAGGTAGATGAGGACGATGAGGAAACTTAATATATTTCTTATTCTTCTGCTGTCGGCGCTACTTACTGTATCAGCGTATATGATATGGAAAGATATGTCCATACAGCAGAGAGAAAAGAAGGAGTTTGACGAACTCCTCGAAATCATCGAACCTACCAACACGGAGAAGCCCAAAGAAGAAACAGGTGGCGTAATATCAGGAACGGACGATGAAACTGAACCACTGGTAACCGAACCCGAAGCACAAGGCCGAAATCTCGATCCTCTCTTCGAGAAAAATGCTGAGTGCATCGGTTGGCTATGTATTGAGGGTACAAATATAAATTACCCTGTAATGCACACCCCAAGTAATCCGCAGAAGTATTTGCGCAAAAACTTTGAGGGTGAGTACAGCCAATCCGGTGTCCCGTTCCTTGATGCCCGATGTTCCGTGAACTGTGGGACTGCCATTATTTATGGACATAACATGAAGAATGGCACACAATTCTCTGACCTAAAAAAGTACCTTGATGCCGACTTCAGAAGCTCTCATCCTACGATAGAGTTTCAGACGGCAACAGGTATTCGTTATTACACGGTCGTGGATGTGATCCGAACTGACATCTACGACGAAATCTACAATAATATCAGTTCTGAAGACAACACGCTTATACTCTCCACCTGTTATGGAAGTGCAAAAAGCGGTCGTCTATTAATAATCGCAAAGGAGGCCACAGGCTAATGTCTAAAAGAAAACCCAAGGTGTTGACACCGGAGCAGGTTGAGGAAATCCGTACTAAGGACTTCTTCGACTGCATCCTGCCCAGCACCATCAAATTTTTCAGCGACCATTATATTGTCGGTGATAGTTATCGTAGCGTGTGGGCAATTCGAGAATATCCACCCTCTACCGAGGAACAAGCGATCCTTTCGCAGCTTGCGGATCGAAATGGCGTAACTCTTCGTATCTACCACAGACTGGTGGAGTCGATGGAACAGAGAAAAATCATTCAGAATGCAACACGCCGAAACACCCTAAAAAGCGGTGGTAACGATATGAATGAAACAATCGAAGCGGAAGGAAATCTCCATGATGTAATTGAACTCCTTGCCAATCTTCGCAAGAACAGAGAACCCCTGCTTCATTGCTCGGTATTCATTGAACTGAAAGCAAAGCAAATGGAAGCGCTCAAGGAATTGCAAAGTGAAATTGCAATGGAATTGACACGATCCAAAATCACCGTTGACAGGCTGACCTTGCGGCAAAAGGAAGGCTTCCTCTCTGTTCTGCCCGTGGGCTTCAATCAGTTCGGTGCGCAGTTCGAGCGAGTGTTGCCGGCATCGAGTGTAGCGAATCTCTATCCTTTTAACTTTTCCGGCAAAACCGATCCCGAGGGACTGTACATCGGGAGAGATAAGTTTGGTACGAATATCCTGGTGGACTTTGATCGCCGAGCCGAGGATAAGACTACAAGCAACATTCTGATCCTTGGCAACTCGGGACAGGGCAAGTCCTATCTCCTAAAGCTGATCCTCACCAATATTCGTGAGTCCGGCAAAAGTATCATCTGCCTCGATCCCGAAAGCGAGTATATTGACCTCTGTGCCAATCTTGGTGGATGTTATATTGATTTCCTTTCCGGTGAATATACCATCAATCCCCTTGAACCCAAAGCATGGTCAGACGGAAATGATGAAATCGATGCGACCACTCCCGAGGCATTCAAAAAGCAGACACGGCTGTCTCAGCATATTGCGTTCCTTAAAGACTTCTTCCGAAGCTATAAGGATTTCACGGATGCACAGATAGACACCATCGAAATACTGCTTGCGAAACTGTATGCTCGATTCGGGATCACGGACACTACCGACTACGCCAAGATGAAGCCGACAGACTATCCTATCATGGAAGACTTCTACAAGTTATGTGAGGAAGAATTCATGACCTATGACAAACAGAGAAAATACCTCTATACAGAGCAAACGCTCCAGGAGGTATGTCTTGGAATCAACTCCATGTGCGTAGGTGCGGAAAGTCGTTATTTTAACGGATATACAAACATCACCGATGATGCATTCTTGGTGTTCGGAGTCAAAGGTCTCATGGATACAAACAAGCGACTGAAGGATGCGATGCTGTTCAACATCCTGTCCTTTATGAGTAATCAGTTGCTCGGCAAAGGAAGCACGGCAGCATCCATCGATGAGTTGTATTTGTTCCTCACAAATATGACGGCAATTGAATATATCCGTAACGCAATGAAGCGAGTACGAAAAAAAGACTCCTCGATTATTCTGGCATCACAGAATATCGAGGATTTTTTGATCCCTTCTATTCGTGAATTTACGAAGCCCCTGTTTAGTATCCCGACACATCAGTTCCTGTTTAACGCAGGTCAGATAAACCCCAAGGAATATATGGATGCATTACAGGTTGAGCCGAGTGAATTTGAACTCATCAAGTATCCCGAGCGAGGAACTTGTCTGTACCGATGCGGAAATGAAAGGTATCTTTTACAGGTTATCGCACCCGATTATAAGTCGGCGCTCTTCGGCAAGGCTGGTGGTCGATAATGGCAGCTCCTGCGGTTGGTGCAGCACTTAAAAAAGTTGCGACCTATATCCTTACGGATAAGAAAGCACTCAAGGTCGTGGGATTGATTGTGGGCATTATACTCGTAATTATCCTACTACCGATAGGTGCGCTACTTGCAATTTTTAATGGTGGGATCGAGATCGACACAGGGCGGCTTGACGAGATATATCAGGAAAGGCAAATACAGCTTGTGGAAGTATGGGAATCCGTTGAATCCGCAATGACAGATTCCGGATATGATCAAACACGCATCGATGAAGCTCAAGCACTATTCATATTTGGCTTGTCTGAGCATGTCGGTGAGGATGGCTTCGCTGACGCTCTCGTTGGTTGCTTTGAAGAAGAACAAACCGATAGCGAACTGATCGCTGCCGTTAACGCAAAATTTGGGACATCCATCGAAGTCGAGGATTTCCAAAATGCGATGGCAAGTACGCGCAACGCCTATATCAATACCTCCAACTATGTTGATCCTTCGACCAAGAACAACTTGGACTTGGTTAAATGGTCAGAGTTTGCAGCCGACAAAGGTTGGGGATATGTGTGGGGAACTTACGGTACAGTTCTGAGTCCCGATTTTCTGGAAAGTAAAATCATCCAGTACCCCGATGAGGTTGGTGGAAAGGAGGATTTTATTCGTGAAAATTGGCTCGGCAAGAGAACCGCAGACTGTGTCGGACTGATTAAGGGATACTCCTGGTATGATACGGCCAGTCAAATGACAATTCTCGTATCTAATGGGATGCCCGATATCGGTGCAGATATTATGTACGAAAATGCAACAGAGAAAGGGACAATCGACACCATCCCCGAGATACCAGGACTGGCTGTTTGGAAGGAAGGCCATATCGGGGTGTACATCGGTGAGGGCGAGGTCGTAGAAGCATACAGAACAACATCCGGTGTCATACGCTCGGAACTTGCCAATGGCGGTTGGACTCATTGGCTGAAGATACCGTATATCAATTATATCGAACAGGAGGAAACTGAAAAATGAGCAAAAGGAAGATAAACTCTATGAATAAGAATAAAGTGCTTATCCCTCAAGAGGAACACGAAGAAAAGGTTGCGGAAACTGTGGATATGATCACAGCCGAGGACTTGGTGGAGCAAGCAGTATATGCGGTTAATGCCCCCGACTGCTGCTCCGATGGTCAGCAGGCGAAAAATATGCTTGATATGCTCGGGGCAAATGTTATGGACAGCGATATCTACCATACACCTGAAGAACACAAGTTGGAAATGTGAGGTGAAAAGTGCATGAAATTAAGAGCAGTATTTCAGAGAAAAGAATATGATTACGATGCGGTGGAGAACTGTGAAGTCTCAAGAGTGGTTGAACTGCCAAATGGTCAGTTCGATTATTTCATCGGGCATTTATTGGACGACCAAGATTTTCTAATCGAACTGCGTAGTGAAATGGGATATACAGAGGACGGTGTCCGACATTGCCTTTTGGTACTTCCCGAAGGCGGTGATGACGGAGTTCTCGTTGATGCACAAGGAAGCAGCTACGCACGATACTCCGCTTTCATTCCAAATGCACGTCAACAGGTTATCCTTGGACAGTATCAATCCCTTGCTGATTTCACAAAAGAAATGTATGGACATGCTGAGGAAGCAACTCAGCGCATATTGAAAAATCAGGTGGACGGTAGTTACTATCTCCAATTGTCTGACCTTCCAGATCCGCAGACCAATCCGTTATTCGATCATAGATTGCTCGGGGAAATGCTAAGTGAGCGACCGGAATTTGAAACGGTCGAAACAATGAGCAGCGAAATCCTCGTTAGTGTCGCTCCCGAATATCAGAGAAAACTGATAGATGAAAGCCAGTATCGAGAGTTGACTTCCGAGGATGTGGATATCATGCTTGCAAAGCATATGCTCTATATGCGTGATGCAGGTGGCGAACATGCCAACTTCTCCGGCTGTCTTATAAAAAACAAGGGATTGTCCCATGCGGTATTCAATGGGGCAATCATCAGTAATGCCGCCTTTGTGGATTGTGATTTCACAGAAGCGGATTTGAATTTTGTAACGGCTCACGGCACTAAATTTATCAATTGCGATATGGAAAACATCTACGGAGATGAAGCGGACTTTTCGTATGCGCAGTTTACAAGCTGTGATCTGCAACATAGCTTAACAACACATGCGAACTATACCGGTGCCGATTTCTATCAATGTAATGTTGAGGGAATGCTATTGCAAGGGTGTTGTTTGGCGAGAACAAACTGGAACGGCACGGACGAAACGGTAACGAAAAGGCAAGGTGCTGTCTATTCGGTTGAGGAATATAATGGCGAACTACAGTGCAATGATATGAAAATGGAATAAGGAGTAATTCGAAATGAGAAAGACAACAATAACAATTTCCTTTGATGAGGAAAAACTCTCTGCCCTCAAGATGTATTTGGAACAGAAAAAATTGAAGGTGGAAACTGAACTTGAAAAGTCTCTCGATATCCTGTACACCAAAAATGTTCCTGCCGGTGTTCGTGATTTTATTGATATGAAATCAGGATGCACTACGACAGCAGTTCCGAAGGCTCGAAAGCAGAAGACTTCTCTTTCTTCTGCTGTGGGCGCAGCGGCACCGGAAGATCAAACTTCTGAGTTAAACGAGAGTTAAATCATCATCCAAACGGTAATGGTAGGCCCCGTTGCCGTTTGGACACTTTATAATCGGGGCGCGTTTCAGGGCAAAATAACGCCCTGTTTCGCCCCGTGTGCCTCGAAAGAACCGAAGCCCGAGAAGGAACACTTGGTAAAGAAAACGGCAGAAAAGCCCCGTGTAAGAGATGCGGAAGGATAGCAAAAATCGGCGGTATCTGCCGTCCGATTTTACTTGCAGGAATAAGTGTCGGGGTCGCAAGGCTTCCCCGACACGGTTCACATCGGACGGCAATGCCGACCGTTCAAGGGTTTTTCGCACCTATGCACATCGGGGTCGTAAAAATGCCTTTTTCAAGCCTTCGGGGTCGGTGATCCGAATAAGCCCCACGGTGCAAGAGATTTTATAGGCGTTATAGGCTCAAAAAGGAGGTTGCGCATAAAATGTATGCGCAACCTCAAATGCCGAGAAAGCCTTATTTTATGCGGAATTTTCAACTGAAGGAGATGACCAAAATGGACGAAACAAAGAAGAAATTTGCTCTGTGGGCGTACCCGTCTACTATGGAAAAGGTGGAGAGATTATATCAACTGGATAACTGCCGGAGCAGATCTGAGTTCATTGAGAAAGCAGTTTTATTTTACGCTGGGTATGTATGCGCAGAGGACTGCCGTGAGTATTTTCCCGAGGCCATTGTCAGTACGATCCAAGGATCGCTTGACTCATTCGAAAACAGAATGGCATCGTTACTTTTCAAGTATGCGGTAGAACTTGCGATGATGATGCATGTATCGGCGGCGAACTTCCGTGTGGATGAAGATACGCTATCCCGACTTCGTGGAAAGTGCGTGAACGAAGTCAAAAGAGTAAACGGTCAGATTTCCTTTGACGATGCGGTACGCTATCAGAAAGGAAAATAACGATGGCAAGATTTATATTGAAGTGGCGTTATATAAAATCAGGATCGCCAAAGCACGGAGAAAACCTGGTGAAATATATTGCTACTCGGGAAGGTGTTGAGAAGTGCGATGAATCCTGGAAACATCAACCTGCTACAAAGGAACAACAGCGACTGATCAAGGAACTTATAAATGACTTCCCGGACTCGGCGCAAAGTTTTGAGTATCAGGATTACTTTGCAGCTCAGACCAAAAGTACAGCTTCAGAGTTTATTAGCAGAACCATCGAAGACAATGTGGATCTCATCGGCAAGAAAGAAAACTATGTCGGATACATTGCTATGCGTCCGAGAGTTGAAAAGCAAGGCATTCATGGTTTGTTTACGCAGAGTGATCAAGAGATTGATCTCTCCTCCGTCTCTAAAGAGGTCGCCGAACATGAAGGCGCAGTATGGACAACTATCATGTCGCTACGCAGAGAAGATGCCGAGAAACTCGGTTACGATCACGCAAAGGCATGGAGAGATCTGCTCCGTGGTCAGGCGAACAAGCTTGCAAAAGCAATGGGAATTCCTCTTGGCGACATGCGATGGTATGCCGCCTTTCATAATGAAGGTAACCATCCCCATATTCATCTTGTCTCATACTCCGTAGGGAAAGAACCGTATATGACCGAGCAAGCGTTACAAACTTTCAAGTCAGACTTTGCTCGGGAGATATTCAAAAATGATTTATATCATACCTATCAGGATATGACTGCCCATCGAGATGAGCTTCGCAGAACCGGTAGAGATAAGATTGCCCAAATCGTTCAGCAGATCAATAACAGCGCATATGAAAATGAAACTGTTGTATTGATGCTGAAGGAATTGTCTGCATCCCTCGAAAATTATAAAGGCAAGATGGTCTATGGATATATGCCAAGGACAGCAAAGAATCTGATCAACGGTATCATCGATGAACTTGCCAAGGATGAACGGATCGCAGAACTATATAATCTGTGGTACGAGCAGAAAGAAAATGTGATCCGCACTTATCAGGACACGATACCTCAACGCATTCCTCTCTCTGCAAACAAAGAATTCACCACCATAAAGAATGCGGTTATTCAGGAAGCACTTAATATCATGCACAATAGAATTACCTTCGAGGATGATGCTCAAGAAGAAACGGATGCCCCCGAGGAAGGATCAATGCCGAAAGATGACTATAGTCAAAAACGGAATCCGTGGACTGATCCAAACGATATGCATTGTCAGTACATCAAAGGTCGTGAATTTCTGAACATTGAATCCGAGGAATTCGATCCCGAGGAAGGAATCCGCTGGTTGACTCTCTCCGCCATGCAGGGGTTTGATGTTGCTATGTACAGACTCGGAAAGGTTTACCTTCAAGGCGAGTTGGTTGAAAAGAATATAGGCGAAGCCTTGCGGTGGTTGTGGGAAGCGGATGCAAAGGATAATCCGTATGCGCAATATCAACTTGGCAAACTTTATCTCAAGGGTGAAGATGTCTCGACTGACTATGCGACAGCGCAAAGAATGTTCGAAAAATCTGTTAACCAAGGGAATGCCTATGCCATGTACTCCCTCGCAAAGATGCACCTCCAAGGTATAGCACAGTACAGCGATATTCGTTATGCGGTTCATTTGCTGATGGAAGCTGCGGAAAGAGGAAACCAATGGGCAGAGTATCAACTCGGAAAAATGTATCTTTACGGCCAAGGAGTCGACAAAAACTACGAGATGGCGGTGCAATTATTGACCTCGGCAGCAAGCAAAGGGAACGAATACGCACAGCACCTTCTCGATAACTACAAACCATATACGCACAGCAGCTCGGCAACTGTGTTGGCATCGATGCGATTATTGGCACGACTCTCACAGATCATCCGTGATGATGCTGAGAAAAGAGATAATAATAACCGAGCAATTGACCGCAAGCTCATGCGGAAGATCGAGCAAAAGAAACAAGCACAAGGTCAGAAAATGGGCTAATTATTTTGGAAAGGAGTCCCTATGTCTTCTTATGTTCATTACACCCAAGAACAAAAGGATCGTGCAAGGCAGACAGATCTGAAGGAACTGTTGGAACGCCAGGGCGAACACCTAAAACGATCTGGCAAGGAATATCAATGGCGAGATGGATCAAACAAGGTAACGATCCGAGGAAATCTGTGGTATCACCAATACGAGGAAGTCGGTGGCGATGCCATTGACTTTGTCAGAAAGTTTTACGGCAAGGACTATCCCGAAGCGATGGAATACTTGCTGAATGGATATGGTGGAACACTTACGGCGGCACCTCCTGTAAAGCGAGAGGTTAAGGAATTTACGCTCCCGGACCGCAACGATAATATGCGTAGAGTGTACGCATATTTATTGCACAAGCGCGGATTGAATAGAGATGTCGTAAATGCTTTTGCACATCGGCAGATGATATATGAGTCCCTGCCGCATCACAATGCAGTTTTTGTGGGATATGATGCCGAAGGCACACCACGCCATGCACACAAGCGCGGAAGCGGATCGGAAAGCACATACAAAGGAAATGCGGACGGAAGCACTCCCGAGTATAGCTTCCATTGGAACGGAACAAGCGATAAGATTTTCCTCTTCGAAGCTCCAATCGATATGCTTTCGTATATTTCTATGAACCCTCATAACTGGCAACAGAATACTTATGCTGCATCCTGCTCCGTAGCGGACAGGGTGCTTTTTCAATGTCTCAAAGACAATCCGAACATCAGAGAAGTATATCTGTGCCTCGATAACGATGAAGCCGGACAGAAAGCAGCGAAACGGATATCCGACAAGCTGTTTGTAATGGGCTATAAATCAGAAATCCTCACTCCGACCTACAAGGATTGGAATGAGGACTTAACGACATCTCAAAAGGAAGGAGAACCGCAATGGACAACACAATTATCTTAATTCTTGTTGCAGCCGGCATGTTTGCGATCATTGGTGGAATCACTCTTATATCGCATATCTATAACCTCAATGAGATTAAGAGTAAGACGGTCGGTGACGGTCAGCACGGTACTGCCCGGTTCTCCACCAAGGGAGAACTGCGGAAGATATACAAATACATTCCTTATGAACCGAAGGTGTGGAGAAAGCAAGCCAAGAAAGGTAAACTGAAGATTCCCCAGGGCGTGATCCTGGGCGTAAAGAAAAAGAAAGGCGTGGACTATGCCATGGTTGATGATGACGATGTCCATACGCTGATGATCGGTGCGGCAGGTTGTGGTAAGACGGCCTATTGGTTGTACCCGAACTTGGAGTATGCCTGTGCTGCAGGAATGTCATTCCTAACGACAGATACCAAAGGTGATCTGTATCGTAATTACGGAAACATCGCAAAGCAATACTATGGATATGATGTAGCAATCATCGACTTGCGTAACCCGACCAAGTCAGATGGCAATAATCTACTCCACCTTGTAAACAAGTATATGGATGAATATAAGGCTCATCCCGAGAATATCGCCCTCAAAGCCAAGGCTGAAAAATACGCAAAGATTATTGGTAAAACTTTGATATTCAGCGATGGAGATGCAGCCTCCTATGGTCAAAACGCATTCTTCTATGATGCAGCCGAGGGTTTGATCACATCGGTCATCCTTCTGATTGCTGAGTTCGCTCCTCCAGAGCAGCGACACATTGTCTCTGTATTCAAGCTGATCCAGGATCTGCTTGCGCCAAGTGGAATCAAAGGAAAGAATCAGTTCCAGTTGCTCATGGAGAAGCTACCTCCCGATCATAAAACAAGATGGTTTGCCGGTGCTGCTCTGAACACAAGCGAACAGGCAATGGCATCCATCATGTCAACGGCAATGTCCCGACTCAATGCATTCCTCGATTCGGAACTTGAACAAATTCTGTGCTTCGATACGGCAATTGATGCGGAGAAGTTCTGTTCGAGCAAGTGTGCGATCTTTATCGTACTTCCCGAGGAAAATCCGGCAACATATTTTATGGTTTCGCTGTTATTGCAGCAGTTATACCGAGAGATACTGACAGTTGCGGATGAGCGTGGCGGTGCATTGAAGGATCGTGTCATGTTCTATATGGATGAGTTCGGTACACTCCCTGCCATCAGTTCCGCAGAAATGATGTACTCCGCATCCCGATCCCGAAAGCTATCCCTCGTAAGTATTATTCAGTCTTATAAGCAACTCGAGAAGAACTATGGAAGTGAAGGCGCGGATATCATCAAGGATAACTGTCAGGTAACAATCGCCGGTGGCTTTGCTCCCACATCAGGAACTGCGGATGAGATATCCAAGTCTCTCGGGTCGAGAACGGTCATGACCGGTTCTGTATCCCGAAGCAAGAATGATCCCTCCCAAAGCCTACAGATGACGGAACGCCCCTTAATGACGGCTGACGAACTGAAGTCCATGAAGAAAGGCAACTTCATCGTTATGAAAACAGGTACGCATCCATTCATCTCAAAGCTGAAACTGTTCTTCAAGTGGGGCATTGATTTCGATACCGAGAAGTATACAGTCGAGGATAAGGGTACACGCAAGGTGCATTACACCAACAAGGAGATCATCGAAGAAAATATCCTTGATGCCTTCCCAAGCGTATATTCACCGCCGGTACGCCCTTCTCGTAGAGCAGCCACGGGTGGACAGGCTCTTTCTCAGAGTGATGAGCCGCTGTTCAGAGAGCCGGAGCATCAGGTACGAACAGATTAAGGGGGTGAGAAAATGTCTTATTATCGAAAACTGTATAGCTGTGGCGAGCTTCCCTCCAGGGCAAAGCTCGTTTATATTTATCTTTATGACCGATGCGACAAGGAGAAAAAGGCGTGGCCGAGTGTCAAGACGATTGCAAAGGAACTATCCATCTCCGATAAAACCGTCCGCAGAGCCGTCAAGGACTTGGAGAAAGCTGGGCTTGTACGGAAGGAGTATGCTAAGCGTAAAAACGGTTCTTTTACAAGCAACCGTTATTATTTAACCTGAAACTTAATATCCAATTCACCAAGGGGTTACTATGCCTTTTAGGTGTCAGTAGGACTCGGTCAAGATGGTAGCCCAAGGAAGTACCCACTTTAAGAGATATAACAGCAGAAGAAAAAAAGACACAGACAAATAAAGGCAACGATAGGTAAAACTTCCGTTGCCTCTTCTGCTTTATTAGCGATGCTTTTTATTTAGCTCAACCAAGACTTTGTTAAGAAGGGCTTGCTGGTTTTCTGATAGCCCCGGATAACTGACTGCTGGCGATTTGAATTCGTGGATTAACGAGTAAATTGTTTCTTTCTGCTCGTCCGAAAGCCCTTCTACAGAAACCATCTCCTCCTTATCAATGCCCACAAGATAATCAAGGGACACATTGAAGAATACGGCTATGTCTGTCAGCACCTCTAAAGGTGGAATTCGTAAGTTATTTTCGTAAGCGCAAATAACAGATTTGCTGCGGTTAATCTTCTTTCCCAAGGCTGCTTGCGATAAATTCCGGCTCATACGAAGCTTCTGTAAACGCATACCAAAGTCGAACATCTCAACACACCTCCTGATGTTCTATTTTGGTAATATCTTAATATACTTGCGTTTTGTTCGAGTAGACGCTATAATAATTATGTTCTGTATAAGTGGAAAAATATTCACAAGGGTTTTGAAAGATGAAACAGATTGGAAAAGAAGAAGTTGTGAATCTTCTAAATGAGAAGCGTTATATTGTAAACGAGGTTATAATGCGCCGAATCAGTTGGTATTCATACAAAGAGATCACGATACTATCTGTCGAGAAAGACAGAATTATCATTCGTACAGAAATGCCAATCAAGGGTATTTACGATACCTTGATCCTCTATCCCAACGGCGAGTCAGAGGTGAAAATGGAATTCTAAAGTCCGTTATATGGCACATACGAGTGTTTAGAATAAGAAAAAACAGAAAAAAGCAAAACACTCAAAAATCGATAAGGGAGATTTTGCTTGTAAAAAATTGCAAGAGAAATGTTAAACAGGCTTCGTTTTTGGCATAAAAAAGTTCACAATGCCGACATTGCTGCCTTACCCGTGAATTTTTCGATATGCGCAGTGATGAGCAAAAGGCAACTTTATAACTCTGTGGAGGTAGGTATGAAACTGATTTTTTGTATTGACGAAAAGAAAGGCATGATGTTCTTCGGAAAAAGGCAGAGCCAAGACAGCGTTCTGCGAGAATGGATCGTTAACCATACTGCAGGAAGCAAGTTGTGGATGAGCAATTACTCTGCCAAGCAATTTAAGAACCTAACCGGATACATCGCAGATGATGACTATGTAGAGAAGGCTACCGTGGGCGACTACTGTTTTATCGAAGATAAGGGTTATTCCCTTGAAAAAGTCAGCGAGATTATTCTCTGTCAATGGAATCGAAGATATCAGGCAGATAGGGTCTTTGACATTGACCTAAAGGCAAACGGCTTCAAGAAAGCAACCAGCGAGGATATCAAGGGATCATCGCACGACAAAATAACCATCGAAACATATAGAAAGGGTTAAAAATGAAACGCACAAATAGATTATTTGCATTATTTCTCTCATTGATAATGATCCTGTCCTTCGCCGGATGCAATTTAGATACATACGACTACACGGACAGTTCAACAGGACAATCCACCATATCCACGGACAAGGACTTAACAACCAACCCGGATTCGGACAGTCAAATTCAGTCCAAGCAATCATCCGCTGTAGAATCCACGGTTAAAAAGGATTCTTCCTCGGTCACAGAGAAGCCAAGTGGAACAACAAGCGTAGGCACAGGTACTGCTAAAGCCGTTGAACCGAGTACGCTTCCTGCATATTCCGGTTCTGCATATACCGTTGTCAATGGCAATCAACCTAACTTTAGTGCTTCCGAGCTGACAACAGTCGGATATGAAAAGTATGCAAACCTCGATAGTCTTGGACGGTGCGGTGTTGCGCTTGCTTCCTGTGGCAAAGAAATAATGCCGGCCGATGGTGAAGAAAGAGGAAGCATCAGCAGTATAAAGCCCACAGGATGGATGCAAGCCAAATATGATGGAATCTCCGGCGGTTACCTCTGGAACAGATGCCATCTTATCGGATGGCAGCTCTCAGCCGAAAATGCAAATAGACAGAATTTGATTACCGGCACTCGATACATGAATATCGAAGGAATGCTTCCGTTTGAAAATATGGTTGCAGACTACATTCGTGAAACAGGTAATCATGTAGCATATCGTAGCACGCCAATTTTTGAAGGAAGCAATCTTGTGTGCAGCGGTGTGCAGATGGAGGCCTATTCGATAGAAGATGACGGCGATGGTATCTGCTTCAATGTCTATTGTTATAATGTTCAGCCCGGTATTACCATCAACTATTCGACCGGTGATAGCTCTGGACCGAGAAGCGAAACAACGGATAACCAAAAGCCAAATACGGAGCAGAATAACACTAATAATAATCAAGCATCAAGCGGAGAAATGGTATGGATTCCGAAATCCGGTAGCAAATATCATAGCAACTCGGGATGCAGTAATATGAAAAATCCAACACAGGTTACCAAGGAAGAAGCCGAAAGTCGCGGATATGAGCCATGTAAGAAATGCTACTAACCAGTGGATATTAAACGAAAAGAAACATCGTTTCTGACTGATCGGTGCAACGATCATGTTCATGTTGATGATTGGTATCCGTATGAAAACTTGACAGAGGGAAGCGATGAATTGCTTCCCTTTGTTGCTATATACGCTCATATTTTGCATTATGGTAGAGTAAATGCAATCAAGGTGATGGATAAAATCGACACCATTTATGCTTTTTCTTTACATTTTGCGGAAATCTATTGTGGAAACGGAGAAAATGTGCTATAATCTATGATGTATTGTTATACACACTACCAAAAGCGCATTGGAGGACGGTTATGACAGTAAGATATGATAAGTTATGGAGTCTCATGAAGACCAATAAAATGAAGAAAAGCGACCTTGCAAAAGCTGCGGAAATATCGCAAAGCACATTGACAAAGCTTAACCAGGATCGTGTTGTTTCGATGGATGTAATGCTTCGCCTATGCAAAATCTTTCATTGCGATATTGGTGACATTATGGAAGTAATTGAAGACTGAATGGTGGAGGAAAAGCAATGTTAACAGGTGCATTGAAAAATAAAGTAGACTCAATTTGGGAGATGTTCTGGACAGGTGGTATAACAAACCCCCTCGATGTCGTAGAACAGATGACCTATCTCATGTTCATTCACGACTTGGATGAAACAGATGCCAAAAGAGCGAAAAGCAGCATGATGCTTGAACTGCCTTACACAAGTATGTTCGAAGGCCATGACGAATATAAATGGTCGTGCTTCCGTGACTATCCGGCAGAGAGAATGTATGAACTCATACAGAACGAGATATTCCCATTCATCAAGAATCTGCACGGTAGCAAGGAAAGTACATACGCAAAATATATGTCCGATGCAATCTTCAAAATCCCTACTCCCCAATTGCTCTCCAAGATCGTGGATGCGATTGATGAGATGTACCAGGAGATGGCCAAGGAGATTGAAACAGATACCAAGGGCGATGTATATGAGAGCTTGCTTTCCAAACTTGCAACAGCAGGTGTAAATGGTCAGTTTAGAACTCCTCGCCACATTATTCGTATGATGGTCGAGATGCTCAATCCCAAGCCCGATGATATAATCTGCGATCCGGCGTGTGGTACTTCGGGATTCCTTGTTGCTGCAGGTGAATATCTCAAGGAAAAATATAAGGATGAGATTTTCTATAACAGAGAGAAGAAAGACCACTACAATAATCATATGTTCTTCGGTTATGATATGGATAGAACAATGCTCCGTGTTGGCGCAATGAACATGATGACTCACGGAGTTGATAATCCTAATATCGAGTACAGAGATAGCTTGTCTGATCAGAACCCCGATTCTAATAGATATTCAATCATTCTCGCCAACCCTCCTTTCAAGGGAAGCCTGGATGCGGATACGGTGTCCACAGATTTGCTCAAGGTATGCAAAACCAAGAAAACCGAGTTGCTGTTCTTGACTCTCTTCCTGCGTATGTTGAAAATGGGTGGTCGATGTGCGTGTATCGTTCCTGATGGCGTTCTCTTCGGCTCGTCTACAGCTCATAAGGCCATTAGACAGGAAATTGTTGAGAAGAACAGGCTCGAAGCCGTTATTTCTATGCCCTCCGGAGTATTCAAGCCTTACGCAGGTGTATCCACAGCAATCCTTATTTTTACCAAGACAGGACACGGCGGCACCGATAAGGTTTGGTTCTACGATATGAAAGCCGATGGCTTTAGCCTCGATGACAAGCGAAGCCCCATCAGCGAGAACGATATCCCCGACATAATTGCTCGATTCCATAATCTCGATGCCGAGGAAAGTAGAGAGCGAACCGAACAGAGCTTCTTTGTTCCCAAAAAGGAAATCGTGGACAATGGTTACGATCTTTCTATAAACAAGTACAAAGAAACCGAGTATGAGGTTATCGAATATCCCTCCACCGATGAACTCCTTTCCCAAATCGAAGAATTGGAAGCAAAAATCAACGCAGGGATCAAAGAATTAAGGAGAATACTGTGATGAAGAAATTCCTTGATTGCATTTCTGTTGTCGGTACAACGCCGAGCAGATTCCAAGGAACGAAGAAATATGTCAGTACCGGTGCAGTAGCAGCAAACGAGATCGATGAATCCGAAGTTGTTGAGGTAACATACGAGGAAAGACCTTCTCGTGCAAACCTTTCCGCTGAAGCTGGCGATATCTTGTTTGCAAAAATGCAAGGCACAAGAAAAACTCTTCTCTTGGACTCTGAAACAGAAGAAAATGTATATTCAACCGGATTTTATGCCATAAGAGCAAATCCCGAGGTGATTACGACAGAGTGCCTGTACTATCTTGTTGACAGCGAATTATTCCTTGCACAAAAAGATAAGAATTGTTCAGGTGCCACACAAAAAGCTATCACCAATGGTGGATTGGCGAAAATCGAAATTAGAGTGCCTCCGCTTTCCGAACAAGGCATTCTTACCGATAAATTGAGATATCTGACTCAATTAATTGCCGATAAGAAAAAACAACTTGATTTGTTAGATGAAGTCATAAAATCCCGATTTATCGAGATGTTTGGAGATCTCGATGTTAACGATAAAAACTGGAAACAACTCCCTTTGGGGAGGGTATGCGACCAAGTGAAACGATATCCCACATTTTGCAACATGGAGTATATCCAAAGTGGAATTAGGGTTATTCGTATAGGAAACATTTTACTTGACGGACATATGGACACCAATGACGAAAACTATGTTTTTGTCTACGAAGAAGCAAACAGAGATTACCCTGATACTGTAATCGAAAAAGATGATATTATTATGGCAGTACGTGGCGACGGTTCTGCAGCTAAAAGAATAGGTATTATTACAGAACATAAACTGATTGGAGCAAACATAAGTCCAAATCTAATTCGTATAAAAGTCAACAGTAATTTGCTTGTACCGATGTTTCTGTTCTACTATCTTACTGGAAATGTTGGACAAACAAGACTGGATGCTTATGTCAATAAGACCGCAAAAAAGAATATTGCAGCTAAAGACATCGTAAAAGTGTTAACTCCTGTACCACCGATAGACTTGCAAAAGGAATTTGTAGAGTTCGTCGAACAGATCGACAAATCGAAAT